>Ga0307444_1000064_pt1 | contig 55382 bp, 48 predicted proteins | sample SalMarSW160340MG_FD_202145 | JGI IMG/M metagenome (GOLD analysis project Ga0307444, IMG submission 202145) | Salt marsh sediment microbial communities from the Plum Island Ecosystem LTER, Massachusetts, United States - SW1603-40 | ecosystem: Environmental > Aquatic > Marine > Intertidal zone >...
TGACGGAAAGGGACAGCCATGGAAATTTCCAGTTTTCCCAGGTTGAGACCGACAAGGTCATCATGGGGCTGGTCAAAGACTATCTCAACATCTTAAAGGAACAAGGGACCTACAAAATCGGAATAGAAAAGTCGTATTACAGAAAAACGTTGGAAAACGGGGGCCTGGACCCTGATTATTTTGGACCTGTCCTGTTTGAGAGCTATGATGATTGCGAGTTCCTGATGGTGAAAACATCCATCATATCACGAAGGAGGCTCCAACAGGCCTTGATCAAAGAAGGCGCTATCAAGGAAAATGAGAGGATTCCCGCTCCTATTGAGAAGATCTTCAAGAAATCGGTTCCCAAGTTCAAGACCCAGATCCATTTCTACGGTTACGATGGCAGGGGAAGTGATCCAACCAGATTCGACTGCATGTATGCCTATAACCTGGGATTAACCGTCTTTAGCCTTATCGCCAATGGTGCAACCGGCCAGATGGCAGCCATCAAAAACTTAGAAAAAGGCTTTTCCAGTTGGGAACCTATCGGGATTCCCATCGCTCCTCTGATGCACCTTGAAGAAAGAAAGGGGAAGTTGTCACTGGTTCTGGAAAAAAGCGTGGTGGATGTCAATTCTCCCGCTTTCAGAATCGTAAAGGCATTTAGAGATAAATGGCTGGGGACCGTACCTGAAAAGGAAGAATACAGAAGGCCGGGCCCCATCAGGTTTACCGGCAAAAGCGAGGAAGAAAGGCCGATAACACTGGTCTTGAATGCCCTGCGCAAATAGCAGGTGATAACCTCTTGTCTCCTCACCGCTCATCACAGGCCATAATGCGTTGAGACCTTTGCACAACCCCTTTTCACTTGGTTCTGTGAGCTTTTTGACCCATCTTCGGCTTTGTTCGCTAAATCGTGAAAACTCGGCCTAGGGCCCTCAAACAGTTCACGATTTGCCCACTCTCGTGGGCCGCTCACTGCAGCCGGATGGGTACCCCAAAAAGCCCACAATGAACGTTCCAAAGAGTTATGCAAAGGTCTCGCGTTGGATGTGGAAATGGCGAACCGCTGCGTCCAGAGAAGATAGGGAAGAATATGGCAGATGGCCATCTATAAAGGCCGTGCAAGAGAGTGAAGGCAAAAAACTAGGAGGAAGCGCGTCCTACGATCATGTTGAGGTGCCTTGGCATGACCTCGAGACGAAACGGTGTGGTTGTCATGAAGTCTCCATCGGCATACAATGCCATAGGTCCTACGGATTGGATATAAACGGACCGGGCTTGAGAAACAGTCACTGCCTTGTTATTGACGTGGGTTCCCTTGTAAACCGATGGAAAGACAGAAAGGAGTTTCCACCTTGCCATAGGCCTTACGACACAGATATCCAGCAGGGCGTCATCGGCCACAGCCTCGGGTGTGATCAGCATGCCCCGGGCATACGATCGGACATTACCAAAGGCCACCAGCAGAATCTTTCCAAAATACCTTCTTCCATTAAATCTGAGTTCAACCATTTTCGGCCTGTATGAAACAAACTTCAATAAAGCGCCCAGGACATGCAACAAGAACGGATTCGATTTTTCTTTTCTTCTTCCGCTGGCAAAGGCGGCCACTTCGGCATCGAACCCGATGCAGCCTGTTCCTGCAAAGAACTTATTATCCTGGACTCTCACCAGATCGATTTTCCTGGTCTGCCTTTCCTTAATAATCGTAGAGGCGACATGGATATCTTTGCTTAGCCCCATGTTGACCGCAAAATCATTAGCGGTCCCCAGAGGCACAATCCCCAACGCGGTCTCGGTGCCGGCTATCCCGTTGACGAGCTCGTTGACCGTCCCATCCCCCCCACAGGCGATAACGGTTTGGCACCCCATGGCGGCAAGCTCGCTGGACATACCCGTGATCTGGCCCGGATATTGGCTCACTATGACATCGCAGGCCACCCCTGCACGACGGAGCGTGCGTTCGATCGCAGGATACACCTTCCCGCATTTGCCACCACCCGCGATGGGATTGACAAAGAGCTTTGCCCGGGATTCTTTTCTCAACTCACAATCTTCTTGATCTTATCAGCCTTGTCTTTTATTTGCTTCGCTTGCCTGATCCCGGGAACCTGTCCAAGAACTTTATCGGTCACCTTCTTTTGAAGGGACTCGGCCACCTTGCCCTCAAGAGACTGGCCTTCCGCTTCCGAGTCTTCATCGGCCCCGTTGTCCTTCGGCGGTTTTTTGTCCCCACTCATATCCTTCTTGATCTTCGTTATCTCTCTGACCGTTTGGCCAAGGCCGGCGCCGATGCTGGGAAGCCGTTTGGCTCCGAAAATGAACAGGATAATCAGTGCAATGATCAGGATTTCTGGTACGCCCAGTCCAAACATGGTTGTCCTCCTATGCCCAAAGCGTTGGTGAACTCAAATCGAGCATGCGCAGGTCTGTCCCCATCCACAAAACACCTGCAACAGGCTGACGGCTAAACAAGTGTAACCTGGCGGTATGCGTGAGGTCAATATCAGGTCACTTCAAGTCCCTTTGAATCAACACCGGCCTGTAGCAGCCTGGCGTCCTCCCTCTGGGACAATATGTCCGTCCATGTCGACCTCAGCTTTTCAATATCCTCCACTTCACCCAAGGCCCAAAGGCACCCGCCCCCGCCAGCACCCGTAAACCTTGCACCGCAGCCATGGGCCAGTGCACCCTCCAGGAGTGCGTCCCCCAAGTCGTCAAAGACCTCAGGGGTTATTGTCCTTCTGATCTCAACCTCCTTGTTCATGGCATGCACGGCAGAAGCCCAGTCCTTCACGCGCACGGCTTTAACAAATGCCTTTGTGGTATTCACCATCTCGATCCAAGGCGACCTTACTTGTCCGGAGACAAACTGTTGGACCCATTTACCGTTGGTGTCACGCGATTGGTGAGCCACCCCACAATAGGCGACCAGGAGACGTTTGGCGAGTGCGCCGTGGTCTTTTTTTGTTAACACATCAAGCTTCTTGAAAGGAGGCTCAGTAGGTTCGGACGGCCAATACCAGGCATGGACGCCGCCATAGGCTGCGGCAAGCTGGTCCTGAAGCCCGCAAGGCACGCTTGCAACAGCCTCCTCAATCGCGTGGGCCAACAGCACGGTTTTCTCTTGGCTCACGCGGCCGTGCAAGGCCATCGAGACACAGGCTATGAGGGCCACAGCGGCCGCGGAAGAACCTCCCAGCCCACTTCTCGGGGGCGACTCCGACACAATATCGATATGGACCCCTTCCACCTGGAAATACGCTGCCACTGCGAACATCAACCCTAAAGGAGAATTGAACGGGGCACTTTCCGAAGGATGCTCTTGTGTTTGAAAACCCCTGGAAGAAACCCTCACCATGCCGGATTCGTAAGGAAGGAGCTGAACCCGCGTCTTCATGTCTAAAGCCACATTGAATGTGCAAGGGGAAAGGTAGCGAAGGGGATAGTAGAAAGTCTTTATGTCAAGGGTGCCGCCGCAATCAATCCTGCACGGCGCAGAGGCCTGCGTGGAATGCGCTTCAAGGAGCTTCTTTAGATTTTTCATAGCCAAAAAGCTTCTTGCCAGGAAAACACCGGCGCCTGATCGCCCGAATGGGAACAAGATGAGGCCTGAACAAGTGATATTAACTTAGTCCCCATCCGTGAATGCGAGCCACCCGAACCAACATAGCTCGCTTGAGCACTACCAGGTGTTCATTCAGAAATGGTAGATTTTGGTCCGAGGCAAGGCCGCACAAGGGTTTCCGCCGCAGGCGTAGCAGTGCTACGTTGAGGACGGAAACCCGCGGAGAACGCTGCATCGGGCCCAAAGATGCCATTTATGGATGGACACTAACTTAGCAGTCCGCCACATGCCTGTCAATGTCAGGCGCCCGCTGGCCGAAGGGAAGCGAGATCCGGCGCCGGCGGATCAGAGATGGTCTACCCCATACAACAGCTTGTAATCTATCAGCAGGGGAAAAGGGACCTTAATATTCGGCGCCCGGCAGTACCGTTCACACAGCTGGGTAATGTTCACCCCCATCTCTTTCATCCGTCTTACGTCGGCCTTCCACCAACCGTTCTCAAAGGTGAGAAAAACCTGGTACTGGCTCCGGTCCATCTGAAACAACTCTGCATACTGCTCATGGGCCTCGTCAATCGTGTATGGCCCAAAGCCGTTGGCGTAAAAAGTACGCTTGGCACACCCCGCCGTGACAATCATGTTTCCTATGGCTGCCCCAAGAACAATCACGAACACCGTTTTTCTCATCCTCTCCTCCCTGAGCCGTTTCTACGAACGTAGCACCCCGCCGGCGATGACAGAAAACTGCATTTTGCAGTGTCCATGCCAGACAGGATATATTCGACGTTTCATATATAATTTTAACTGATTAGACAAAACGGCGGCAGGGATCAGGCACCAAATATGGGGTATCCCCGGTTATTGATTGGGAAAAGAAATGCCAATTGTAGGTAATCAGAGTCATGGGACAGATCTGTTATGCCCCGTACAAATGCGTTACCCAAGCCACAGACTCTGTTTCTAGGTCTCGCTCAAAAGGATCTTACGCCAGAAACAGGGCATTGGCCGGGCGTTGAAACTGTTGGCCTTTTCAAGGCGTTTGTATTATACGCTAATGGAGGCAAAGCTCAATGGGGAGGGGCCGGGGACCAGCATTCAGTGGCCGGTCGATGAACAGCCATGATTCGTGTGGTGGTTTGGGTACAGGTCTTGTTTGTCTTGTGTTGTGTTGGCTATTCTACCTATTCGCTTTTCAAAGGTAATTTCGAGCAAGCTTTCTTACCTTATCCCGTACTGATCCTTTATTATCTTCTGCTTTCCCATAGAAAGATAAAGAAGACGCCCTCATCAGAGGGCGAAGAACCCACCGCTCGGTACTGACCTGTCTCAGGTACGGCAGGTTGTGGGTTGAACCGGCAATGGGCAAACAGACACAGATGATCCGAAAAGCCACCGTTCATGACGTGAAAGCGATACAGCGACTTCTAAACAAACATGCGGAGCGTGGAGAACTGCTTCCACGGTCCTTGAGCGACCTTTTTGACCACCTGAGAGACTTCAGCATCTATGAGGAAAAAAGCGCGAGCCCCATTGTCGGTGTTTGCGCCCTTCACGTCTGCTGGGAAGACCTGGCGGAAATCCGTTCGCTGGCCGTAGATGAGCCATACCGGGGGCAGGGGATAGGCCATGCACTCATAGCTGAGGCCCTGGCTGAAGCGCCTGGACTCGGGATCAGGCAGGTGTTTACCCTGACCTATCAAACGGATTTTTTTGCCGCACATGGCTTTGACGTGGTGGACAAGGCCTCATTGCCACAGAAGATTTGGGCAGACTGCATGAAGTGTGTCAAGTTTCCCGAGTGCGACGAGATAGCCATGTTGAGGCTTCTCGCTGAGGACAAACCAAAATGACCGATACAGCCTCGATGATGGATGCCCTCATGGAAAGACTCTCTCATGAGGCCCTGGACGCCTATGAAGTCTTCTCCAGCGCTTCCAAAGGGCTAACCATTGAGATCAAAGATGGCGCCATCGACGTGTTCGTGGCGGCTGAGAATACCGGGCTGAGCTTGAGGGTCTTGAAAGGCCAAAGGTTGGGATTTGCCTTCTGTACCGACCTGTCACCAGATGCAGTGGCTGACCTGGTGGATGAGGTGGTTCAGGCGGTTCACTCGGCAGATCCGGACCCTTTTGTCGGTTTCCCCGCACCGCCGAGGGAGGCCCCGCCTCAACTCGAGCAGTTCGATCACGAGCTTAAAAGGCGCCCCCTTGGGGAAAAGATTGAGCAGGCGAAACGCCTTGAAGCAGCGGCAAGATCAGCAGACCCCCGCATAAAGAAGGTTCGAAAAGCAGCCTATGGCGAGACCACCGGCACCGTGACCATCTGCAATCATACGGGTCTTAGGCTTGCCTACCAGAAGACCCTTGTCTCCGGGAACATTCTTGTCGTAGCCGAACAAGGACAAGATGCTGAAATCGGATGGGATTTCGGTTTTTCCCCCTTCTTCGAGCAGCTCGATATGGATTTGATCGGTGCTGCCGCGGCCAGGAGGGCTGTCGATATGCTCGGTGCCCGCCCCCTCAGGAGCATGCAAGTGCCTGCCATCTTGCCCACTTGGGTAGCCTCGGACATCCTGCAGGTTCTGTCGGCATCCTTCATGGCTGACAACGTGCAAAAAGGCAAATCCATGCTGGTCGGGCGCACGGGAGAGACCCTGTTGTCACCCCATGTGACTATTGTGGATGACGGACTCTATCGCCACGGCATGGCTTCCAGCCCTTTCGATGATGAAGGGTCTCTGCACGATCGGAGCGTGTTGGTTGCCCGCGGTGTGGTGCAAGGCTTTCTGCATGACCAGTATACGGCCAACAAGGAGGACCGCCGTTCCACCGGAAATGCAGGACGACAAGGAATAAGAATGCCCCCAGCCGTGCAGACCACGAATTTTTACGTCGAAGAAGGTCCAACCGAGGCGGACAGGCTTCTATCGTCTGTAGAGGCAGGCCTGATGGTCACAGATATGATGGGACTTCACACAGCCAACCCTATTTCCGGGGATTTCTCTGTGGGAGTCACCGGTTTATGGATCGAAAAGGGCGAAACGGCATTTCCAGTAAGGGGGATTGCCATGTCCGGCAACCTCATCGAACTGTTCAAGAGTGTTGACGCGGTCGGCAATGACCTTAAGTTCTATGGGCCCTTCGGGTCTCCGACCCTCAGGGTTTCACAGCTTAACATAGCTGGGTGCGGCGACTGAGTTGAGCAGTACGAGCTTCCTCTGCCCTTTTGCAGGTGAAACATGGTTAATGATATGGAACCATTTTGCCGATATACCCATAGATAGACCATCACGTGGAAGGCATCGTATTGGCATGATAGTTGCATTTTATCCCTTAAGGTTTTTGTGCCACAAACGCCTTGACAGGTCCAATTAACTGATGGTAAACACGCTAAAATTTGCCGGACGGTTTTCATGGTCCTGATGAATTTCGGATAGAGGTCAACGCTTTGCCAAGCAAAAAGGTCACCTTTCTTATCATTCCGCAGAATACTTCGAAGGTCAAACAGCTCAAGTGTTCAAGGGCCCTGATCGGGCTGATAACCTGTGTCATGCTCTTTGGCCTCGCGGGTATCTCATTCATACTACACGACTATTTAACATTGAAACGTACGTTGCCCTCAAGGCGCGCCCTGGCCCGAGACGTGGCAAACCAGCGAGATCAGATTGAAGCCTATGCCGAAAAAATTAAGGACCTGAGCATAGAAATGACCGCCTTGCACGCCTTCGAAAAAAAGATAAGGGTCATTGCAAATATAGAAGCACCGGCGGGCCAGGAGGCTGTCTTTGGCGTAGGCGGGGCCACGGAAGACGATCTGGAAGACACCCCTCCAGTGACCGAAAACCACAGTGGCCTTATCCGGGCAATACATGCCCGGTTGGACCAGCTCTCTGAGGCCTCGGTCATCCAGGACCATTCCTTTGACAAGCTTTACAGTTACCTTAAGGATCAAAGATCACTACTCGCTTCAACCCCTGCCATACGACCAACAACAGGATGGGTCTCTTCCGGTTTCGGATATCGCAAATCGCCTTTCACCGGCCTGAAGGAGTTTCACCGGGGCCTTGATATCGCCACACGGGAGGGGACACCGATTATTGCCACAGCCGATGGCATTGTCACATTCGCGGCCAGGAAAGGCGGCCTTGGAAACCTTGTCGTGATCAACCATGGACATGGCATGGTGACTCGGTACGGCCACTTAGAAAAGTGGTTGGTCCAACGGGGGAGCCACGTGAAGCGCGGTGACAAAATCGCTTTGGTAGGAAATACGGGCCGAAGCACAGCACCTCACCTCCATTATGAAGTCCAGTTAAACGGTATCCCTGTTAATCCTGCAACGTACATCCTCAACTGATCTGTCCGAGACGACCCGACCTTCGAAATTCCGTTGTTAGCCCCCGGCTTGTCTGTTATACTTTCAAAAAACTTATGTTGTCTGTTTTGCCAGACTTTTTTTCGCCTTAGCAAACGAGAGGTTGAAATACTTCAAGCAATGATTGGGACTGTACTAAAGAAAGTTTTCGGCAGCAAAAACGAGCGAGAGCTTAGCAAACTGCGGCCCATCGTTGATGAGATCAACGCCCTGGAGCCGCAAGTCCAAGCCCTCACCGACGATCAGCTGAGAGCCAAGACCCGGGGCTTCCGGGAGCGGCTCGACCAGGGTGCCGCTTTAGACGAGGTTCTGCCGGAGGCCTTTGCCGTGGTCCGAGAGGCGTCTATTCGAACCCTTTCAATGAGGCATTTTGACGTGCAGCTCATCGGCGGTATTGTCCTTCATCAAGGCAAGATTGCTGAAATGAAAACCGGTGAAGGAAAGACGCTGGCGGCCACGCTTCCGGCCTATCTGAATGCACTGACCGGCCAGGGGGTGCATGTGGTGACCGTCAACGATTACCTGGCTCGCCGGGACACCGAATGGATGGGAGTTATCTACCGCTTCTTGGGCCTGACTGTGGGAACCATCGTCCATGGACTGGATGACCTTCAGCGTCAAGATGCCTACAATGCTGACATCACCTATGGCACCAACAACGAATTCGGGTTTGATTATCTCCGGGACAACATGAAGTTCTCACCTGAATCGATGGTGCAGAGGGCCCCACATTATGCCATCGTGGACGAAGTGGATAGTATCCTCATTGACGAGGCCCGAACGCCTTTGATCATTTCCGGCCCGGTGGAGCAGGCCACGGATCAGCTCTATGATGAGACGAAGCCCAAGGTCATTAAGCTGAAGAAACACCAGGATCGTTTGATACATACCATCTTCGAAGAGGCCTTGGAAAACCTTGAGCGGGAAGGCGAGGGGGAAGCCGCCCTGCAGCTCCTACTGAAGATAAAACGTGGCGATCCCAAAAACCCGAGATTCCTGGATCTCATCGCTCAACGGCCTGGGCTGAAGAAGAAACTGGAAAAGCTCGAGGGCCAGCTTTCAACGCAGAAACTCTTGCCGGAAATCGATGAGGACTTGTTTTGCGTCATCGAGGAGAATCAAAATATCGTCGAGCTGACCGAAAAAGGGCTGAAACTTATTTATGGGGGACACTCGGATGACTATATTGTGCCCGACCTGGACGAAGAGTTGCGAAAGATCGACGAAGACCCTGAACTCACCAGCATGGAAAAAAGGACAGGGCGGCAGAAGGCGGAGGCCTTCTATCGAGAGGCCTCGGACCGATTCCATGTGACGCGTCAGTTGATCAAGGCTTACTGGTTGTTCAATAAGGATGTTCAATATGTGGTGAAGGACGGCCAGGTCATCATCGTGGACGAGTTCACGGGGCGTATGATGCCGGGCCGGCGCTGGAGTGATGGGTTGCACCAGGCCGTTGAGGCCAAGGAAGGTGTGAAGGTGGCCGAGGAAAATCAGACCCTGGCCACAGTCACCTTCCAGAATTACTTCAGAATGTACGAAAAACTGGCCGGCATGACCGGTACTGCTGACACGGAGGCCGGTGAATTCAAGGAGATTTATGACTTGGATGTCATGGTCATACCGACCAATGAGCCGATGATCAGGCATGATTACACGGATGTGATCTACAAGACCGAGGCCGAAAAATTCCGGGCAGCCGCAGAGGAAATCAAGGCCCTTCACAAGAAGGGACAACCGGTCCTCGTAGGTACGATCTCCATTGATAAGTCGGAAAAGCTGAGCCGCATGCTTGACAAGGCCAAGATCAAGCATGAGGTCCTCAACGCGAAGAATCACGAAAGAGAGGCCGAAATCGTGGCCAATGCCGGACAAAAGGGACACCTCACCATCTCTACCAACATGGCCGGCAGGGGAACTGATATTGTCTTGGGCGAAGGAGTCAAGGAACTCGGGGGACTTCATATCATTGGAACCGAGCGGCACGAGAGCCGCCGTGTCGACAACCAATTGCGGGGCCGGTCCGGGCGGCAGGGCGATGAAGGCTCCTCTCGATTTTACTTGTCCCTGGAAGACGACTTGCTTCGTATATTCGGAGGCGGGCGTATGTCTTCGATCATGGAGCGCCTTGGCATGGAAGAAGGCGAACCCATTGAACACAGGATGATCAGCAAGGCCATAGAAAACGCCCAGCGCAAGGTCGAAGCCCACAACTTTGATATACGCAAACACCTCCTGGAATATGACGATGTCATGAACAAGCAGCGAGAGGTCATCTACAAGCATCGGCGAGAGGCCTTGAGCGGGGAAAGCCTTAGACCCACCATCGAGGAAATGATACGGGAGTTGTCTGGAAATATTGCGCAAACCTTTGCTGACGAAGAGGCCTTGCCGGAAGAATGGAACTTGAAAGGGCTGAGAGAAGCCGTCTACAGTCAATTTGGCTTCAGACTCAAGACGAACCGCAACACCATGGATGGACTCACGCGGGAAGGACTTGCCGAGTTGATCGTTGCATCGGCCATGAAGGCCTATGAAGACAAGGAAATGAATTTTGGTGCGGATGAGTTCAGAGGCCTGGAACGTATGGTGGTGTTACAGGTGGTGGACAATCTCTGGAAGGAACACCTCCTCGCCATGGACCATTTGAAGGAAGGCATCGGCCTTCGTGGGTATGGGCAACAGGACCCTCTGGTGGTTTACAAGCGGGAGGGTTTCGACATGTTTTCGGAAATGATCGAACGGATCAAGGAAGAGACGGTCAGGTTTCTGTTTCGTATCCAGATTGCTCGCCCCGAGGAGATGGCCGCCAGGGAAAAGGCCAGACAGGAAAAAGTCACCTATTCCCACGGGGGAGAAGAAGCGAAGACGCCGGTTCGCCGAGCCAAGAAGAAGGTGGGCCGCAATGCACCTTGCCCGTGTGGGAGTGGGAAAAAGTATAAAAAGTGTTGTGGGAAATAATCAGTGAAACTCTCCGACCAAAGGTGGGGCTTGCGGGAAGCAGGCCGGTCATGGTCCTTTTCGCGTCATTGATGGATGATGCGAAGGAAGGCAGATTTCGTCTGTGATGAAAATCGAAGTGCCGGGATTTGTTGCCGGGGGTATCGCCGCCGGGCTGAAAAAGAACCAGAAAAAAGACCTGGGGATTATTTTTTCTGAAACGCCTGCCTGTGCAGCAGCCGTATTTACCACCAATCAGGTTCAGGCAGCACCGGTGTTGCTGGACAAGGAACGGATCCAATCCGGTCGGGCCCAGGCTATTGTGGCCAATAGCGGCAATGCCAATGCCTGCATGGGTCCCCGCGGCCTCCATGACGCCAAGACGATGGCCCGTGCCGCGGCCAAAGCCTTTGGAATACGAGAAGAGCTGGTCCTCGTGGCCTCCACGGGGGTCATTGGTCAACCCCTGGACATGGCCGCCATCGAAGCCGCCGTGCCAAGGCTTTCCGGGAAACTTCACCCCTCCGGGCTCCTGGAGGTGGCTGAGGCTATCATGACCACGGATACCTTTCCGAAGGCCGTCTCAAGACAAACCCTTGTCGGCCAAAGGCGATTCACGGTGGCCGCGGTGGCAAAGGGCGCGGGCATGATTCGACCGGACATGGCCACCATGCTCTGTTTTGTTTGCACGGATATGGGGGCAACGCCGGAGGTCTTGAGTCAGGCCCTGAGGAATGCCGTGGCCGGGTCCTTTAATGCCATCACTGTGGATGGGGACACCAGCACCAATGACACGGTCCTTGTACTTGCTAACGGCGCGTCCAAACTCCACCTGGAAGAAGCCCCTTGCGCCGAAGCCTTCCAGGGGGTCTTAAATAAGGTCCTTTCCACCCTGGCCCTTCAGATCGTTCAAGACGGAGAGGGGGCTACGAAACTGGTGAGCCTCAAGGTCAAAGGGGCACCCGGTGAAGGTAACGCCAGGCGAGTGGCTTATACGGTGGGCAACTCCTGCCTGGTGAAGACAGCCTTGTTTGGAGAGGACGCCAACTGGGGTCGGATCATGGCGGCCATCGGCTGCGCCGGCGTGCCCATTGACCCACAAAGGGTGGATATATTTTTTGACACTGTTCCCATCGTCAAGAATGGTCAGGGTTGCGGCCGGGAGGCTGAAGCAGCGGCCACGAAGATCTTGAAGACCGACCGCTTCACGATTACGATCGACCTGAAGCTCGGCAGGGATAAAGCCACTGTGCACACCTGCGATCTGTCCACAGACTATGTGAAGATAAACGCTGATTACCGGTCATAAGGCGTGCTCTGGCAGAGAAAAAGAAGAGAGGTTCGGCTCTAAGCCAGTATCAAATCGCAGTAGTAGAAACGATTGTCTCTTAGAACAACCTCTCCTGTTGTGAGAGATATCTTGTCCCGGAAAATCGGCCCCTCATAGACAAATGAATGATGCTCTCCATTCTCACCGCAAGGATCAACCGCAGCAGGAAGCTCGGACAAAAACTGATTATCAAAGACCCTGCCGACAAACTTCTTGTCCAGAGCCTTTGAGTCCACGCAGGTAATCATCGCCTTGAAGCCCAAATCTATGAACCGGTGGGCAATCTCGCGGGTATCTCTGTTCCATAGAGGAAAGAGCGCCTTCATGCCTATCTTTGCCAGATTGTCTTCTCGATAGGCTCTCAGGTCTTCCAAAAAGATGTCTCCAAAAACAACGGCGGACACACCGGCCGCCAGGTATCGTGTAAGGACTTGCTGCATCTTGGATTCATATGCTTCATTGGAAGTGTCCTTTGATATGAGCACTTTCTCAAGAGGAACACCCAGAGAGTCCGCCTGGCGCTCCAGCAGAATCCGCCTCACGCCATGCATACTGATCCTGTCATAATCTTGCGTCACCGTGGTCAGCAGGGCTGATATTTCATATTTGCCACTCTCAATGATCTCGCTCAGGGCCATGGCGCTGTCCTTTCCACCACTCCATGAAAAGAGTATCTTTTGTCGCATTGTCGACTCCTGCTTTCTAGGTCATCTATAGGGGTCAGGTCTCAACATTCAACATCTAATGTTGAATGTTGAGACCTGTGGTCTTGACCCCTATGGTCTTCTTGACATTTAATGCGCACGGTTATACCTTACACGAGATGATCAGATCCTTCAATTGCGAGGAAACGCAAAGGATATTCCGACGCCAATTCTTTCAGAGACTCCCACGAAAAATACAGAGTATTGCCTTACGAAAACTCCGGATGGTCAATCGATCGCTTACGCTGAACGATCTACTTGTTCCCCATGGCAATCGACTTGAAAAGCTTCATAGAGAGAGGGAAGGCAAACACAGTATTCGAGTTAACGCGCCGAATAGGGCCATCGATTTTGCAAGAGCAAGGGCTACAAAAAGATATACCTACGGACTTTCTTCCTTCGCCGGAAGAACTTGCTTTGAAAGATCAAACAGTCAAGGTCGCCATCGCTTTCCGCAAAACCAGAGCAGCTTTTTTCAAACTATCGCACGGGGCGAAATTCCAGGCTGCAACGTGGAAGGAACTCGCAGCCCTAGACCGCTTGGATGACGCAGGCGATACGCCGCCACTCGCCATTGATCTGCCAGGATGCTGACGGCTCTGAAGGAGGGGATAGTGACAGATAAGAACAGAGAGCCAATCGACCTGTTGAAGCGGCGGGTTGACAAGCTGCTGAAGCAAGAAAGCCGCAAGGAAGAGGCGGAAGGGGCCAGAAAACAACTCGAATGGTCGCAGGCGAAGTTTGCTGCCGAGATCGAGTCGATCAAGTTGAACGAGGGGGTGCTCAAAGGGGTCAAGACCTTTATGTGCACCATAGCAACCCGCGTGAAGCAGGCGAGTTCAATCCACGACGTTCAACGCCCATGCCTTGGGCTTGCACTACTGCTTTTGAGGGACTACGACCGGGCGGCCTTCGACAAGCTGCTCAAAATGATGAAGGCTGAGATGGAGAAAGAATAGCCTCTCGCGAGCAACTTCGTCTGTCCCCTTCACATTCTTACCACCAAATTCCCAGCGCCGGAGTAGTATCTCTGATGCATCAATCCAAGACCGTCGACATGGAGGGGATAGGAATGGTTCTGTTTGAGCCGAGTAGACGAGCAAAGCGATTGAACGTTTCGTTAAGACCATTTGGGGTCGTGCGGGTTGCTGTCCCTCACAGGACATCTTTCAAGAGAGCAAGAGAATTTGTTATCTCAAAAATTGGATGGATACAAAAGCATCTCGACAAGATGAAACACTTGGAAGATGCTCATCAGACTCTCTCAAAGAGGCTGGCCGCTATTGAGAAGGCTGAAGCAAAAAAGAAGATGGTCGTGAGAGTGGATCAACTGGCAAAACGCCATGGGTTTGCATACAATAAAATTTTTGTTCGAAGCCTGACGAGCAGATGGGGCAGCTGTTCTCACAAGAATAACATTAGCCTGAACATGACGCTTGTTGTATTACCGGAAGAGCTGCTCGATTATGTGATTTTGCATGAACTTGTTCACACCCGCATTGGAAATCACAGCAGCGACTTTTGGAACGAACTGGACAGACTTGTAGGAAACGCCAAGGCGCTGGATCTGAGATTGCAGCGATACAATATCATGCTGTTATGACAAACCTCAGAGACTATGCGGCCCACGTTCAATGCTTTAGAAATGTTCAGAAGTTGTGGCATCGTGTATTTATGAATACACAACTTCGGGACAGGAATAATCGCTTCTCTTCGGCATCCAATGCCTTTAAGTTAGGTATACCATTCGTGTAGATCAGAATGGCTGTAGCCTACGTTCAGCGATCCTCCCTATCCCTTGAACCGCCTGCTAAAGGGGTTTGCCTCAACTTTTGAACGTTACCAATGCTTTTTGTGCGTTTGGTCATAGAAGGCTGTTCCCCGCCGACCAAGGCTTGAGTGAGGCCATGGATTATATCAAACAAACTCCTGTGAGGACCTTTGAAATCCTTGTCTTTCTTGCTGCTCTGTCGTGCTTGTTTCCGGCAAGTGCATTTTCACGTGTTGTCGCCGATGACACCGTTGGACTGAAAGGCCAGAAGCTCACGCTCAGAGCCGAGACAAGGGGAAGACTCTTTAGAAGCGGTGGCGAGCTGGTCGAGTTTCTTGTTGATGGGAAGCCTCTTGGCAAAACCCTCTCAGGAGGTGATGGCGTTGCCTTCAAGTCCTATACTCCTGAAACCGCGGGCCTGTATAAAATAAGGGTGTCTTCGGGCGACGATGAAGACACTGGATTACTTCTTTCCCTAAAAAAAAGATCGGCTATTGTCTTTGTTGATGTTCTGGGTAGCCTGTTACAAAGCCTATTTTCAAGAGAACCCAGGCTGGGGAGCCAGGAGGCTATTGAGAAGATTCACAAGAGATTCCCAATTGTTTATCTTCAAACAGGCTTTGTCAGTGTCAAAGCCATTAAGGCCTGGCTACAGGAGAATAAGTTCGAGGAGCTCCCTGTGCTTGCCTGGGGAAAAGGGGCCATATTTGATGCAATCGCCAACAAGGATTTGAGGATCAAGGCCATCATTGCAGCCCCGAAGGTCATCGAGTCTGCCAAAGAATACAACCCGCTGGCCTTCAGTTTCCAGGCAGCAGGCGATGCAGAGAAGGTCACCGGGTGGGACCAGATCAGCAGGAAGCTCAACCAACCCGGCATACTGAAGTAATGAGGGGACGCCCCTTCACGGTGTGTACTCGCCGTCATACTCCCGGTTCATCTCGGCTATCTGACCGTGATCTGCAAAACTGAAATAGGTATTGTCTCCGATGATGAGGTGCTCATGCACCGTGATTCCCATCACCCGGCAGGCGTGTACCAGTTGACGGGTGACCAGCTTATCCTCCGGAGATGGTCTTGGCTCTCCTGAGGGATGGTTGTGCACCAGGAACAGGCCGGCCGCGTGATGCCGGAGGGCAGCCTGGACCACTTCCCTGGGATAGACGCTGCTGGCCGTGAGGGTCCCCTCAAAAAGGGTCTCTATGGCGATGATCCTGTTTTGGGCGTCCAGGAAGACGACCTTGAAGATCTCACGCTTCTTGTCGCGCAGCGTGTGGTAAAGATAGTCAAAAAGCTCTCTGGACGATCGGATGGGGTGTTTCTTGACGAGCCTTTTTTTCAAGTATCGCCCGGCCACTGCATGGACGAACTTGATACCAAAAATGTTTTTCGGCCCGATTCCCTTTATCTCTTGGAGCGCATCAGGCTGGGCCTCAATGACCCCCTGCAGGGTCTTGAAACGCCTCAGGGCCGCCTTGGCCTGTTGTTTACAGTCCTTCCTGGGGGTGGCCAAGGCCAATAGCAGCTCGATTACTTCATAGTCGTGAAAGCCATCGAGTCCGGAGTCCAGGAATTTTTCCCTCAGACGGCCTCGGTGGCCTTCGCCTTTATGGAATTTTTTCTTTTCAGCCACCACAGCCAATCACCCTTCATCGATCTCCTGTCTCAGATTCCTGTTCATGAGAATGCGAAGCGCCTCTTTCGGGTCAAGATCTTCATACAAGATGAAGTAAATCTGCTCTGCAATGGGCATTTCCACCCCTATCTTTCGGGACAGATTGTAAACCGATTTTGTGGTTTTGACCCCTTCGGCGACCGTGCGTGTCTCGGAAAGGATGGCCTCAAGCTTCATGCCCAGTCCCAGCTTGTGGCCCACCGTCCAGTTACGGCTCAGCTTTCCCGTACAGGTCAGTACCAGGTCGCCGATGCCGGCAAGACCCATAAAGGTTTTCGAATTGGCCCCCAGTCTTGTTGCCAGCCGCTGGATCTCGGCGACACCCCGGGTAATCAGGGCGGCCCTGGTGTTGCAGCCGAGACCAAGGCCATCTGAAATTCCTGCCGCGATGGCCATCACATTCTTCACCGCACCGCCCAGTTCTGCACCCACCACATCATAACTTGTGTAAACCCTGAAATAGGAAGCGGCAAACGTCGTCTGAACCTGTCGGGCCACGTCTGCTGTGCGGGCAGCCACAGTGACAGCGGTTGGGATCTGCTGGGCCACCTCCTTGGCAAAGCTGGGGCCGGAAAGGACGGCAATCCGGCCATGAAGTCTTGGGGGAAGAAGCTGTTCGAGGATGCCCGACATGGTCAGGTGCGTCTCATTTTCTATCCCTTTCGTGGCGCTGACAATAAGGGTCCTTTCGGTCGGATGATGGACCAGCCGGACCGCGACTGAGCGAAAGACATGGGAGGGCACCGCTAGGAGCAAGAGGTCTTTGGCAGAGGCCACGCTATTGAGGTCGTTTGACGGCGTGAGATGTTGACAAAGATGAATTCCCGGCAGAAAGACCTTGTTTTCACGGGCTTCGAGGATGTCCGCGCAAACCTCCTTTTCAAAGGCCCACAGGCCGACCTCGTAGCCCTTCTCGGCCAACAGGTTGGCCAGTGCCGTGCCCCATGCACCGGCGCCGATCACACCGATCCTCATGCCTGTTTCCTTTACATATCCTTTTCCGCAAGGCGCGCAGCACCGGCGACCCGTTCTCCCGGTTCCATGGCGATGAGTCGTACTCCCTGCGTATTGCGACCAATGACTGAAACATCTCCAACGGGTATGCGGATAATCTTGCCTCGACTGGTCACCAACATGACATCATCCTCATCGGTGACCAGGAGGATCGCCACCACCACACCGTTTCGGTCCGTGGTTTTGATGGTAATAACGCCCTTGCCCCCCCGATTTCGTACAGGGTACTCGTCAATCGAGGTCCGTTTTCCGTACCCATTCTCCGTAATGGTCATCAGCGTCTTGCCGTCCGTGAGGACCTCCATTCCCACGATATGGTCCCCATCGGCGAGACGCATTCCCCGGACCCCCTGACTGGCCCGGCCCACGGGCCGCACGCCGGATTCATGAAACCGGATCGACTTTCCGTTTCTGGATCCGAGGAAGACGTTTTGTGTGCCGTCAGTGATCCGGGCGGCTATGAGTTCATCACCCTCGACAAGATTCAAGGCGATAATGCCGCCCGCCCGGGGGTGACTGTAAGCCATGAGGTCTGTCTTTTTCACCAATCCCTCACGTGTCGCCATAAGAACGGCAAGGCCGGGTTCAAAGGATGGAACGGCCAGCACGGTGGCGAGCTTTTCCCCCTCTCCCATGGAAAGGAGGTTGACAATGGCCTTGCCCCGTGCCAGCCGGCTGGCCTGGGGCAGCTCGTGAACCTTGCGCCAGTACACGCGCCCCCAGTTTGTGAAAAACAAGAATGTGTCGTGAGTAGAGGCCACAAAAAGACGGTCCACAAAGTCTTCTTCCTTGATCCCAACGCCCGTTTTACCTTTACCGCCGCGGTGCTGACTGTTGTACAGGGAGACGGGAGTTCTCTTGATGTAGCCTGTATAAGACAGGGTGACCACCATATCTTCTTCTACAATCATGTCTTCTACTGTGAGGTTTGCAGTCTCCACCACAATCTCAGTTCGACGCTCGTCGCCATACGTTTTTCGCAGGGACAGCAATTCTTCCTTGATGAGGTTCAGGACAAGTCGCTCGCTGGCGAGGATCTCACGATATCGTGCAATGGCCTTGATGGTCTCCTTGTATTCTTCCACGATCTTGTCCCGCTCCAGCCCTGTTAGACGCTGCAGGCGCATATCCAGGATGGCCTGAGCCTGGACCTCGGTGAGCTCAAAGTTTGTAACAAGGCGCTCCTTGGCTTCAGCAGGACTCTTTGAAGAACGGATCAGGGCCACGACCGCATCAATGTGATCCAGGGCGATCTTGAGCCCTTCGAGGATATGGGCGCGGGCCTCGGCCTTGTTCAAGTCAAAACGGGTGCGGCGGACAATGATTTGCTTACGGTGTTCCACAAAATGGCCGAGGAGTTCTTTCAAGGGGAGCAGCCGGGGCTGCTTGTCCACAATGGCCAGGAGGATGATGCCAAAGGTAGACTCCATCTGTGTATGCGCATAGAGCTGGTTGATAATCACCCCGGCGATTTCGTCTTTTTTCAGGGCAATGACGATCCGCATCCCTTCCCGGTCCGATTCGTCCCGCACATATTTGACGCCTTCGATACGCTTGCCCTTTACCAGTTCTGCGATCTTTTCAATCAGCCTGGCCTTGTTCACCTGGTAGGGAATCTCGGTGGCGATGATGCTCTCCCGACCCGTTCTGCGATCTTTCTCTATGATGACGCGAGCCCGGACCCGAATAATGCCTCTTCCTGTTTGGTAGGCGGACTCAATACCCTCTCGCCCGTAAATGATACCTGCTGTGGGAAAATCAGGACCTGGCAGGTGGCCCATGAGGGCCTCACACGAGATGTCCGGGTTGTCGATCAGGGCTACGGTGGCATCAATGACTTCGCACAAGTTGTGGGGCGGAATATTGGTCGCCATACCCACGGCAATACCGGAGGAGCCGTTGATGAGAAGGTTGGGGATCTTGGCCGGCAGGAGTGACGGCTCCACAAGCGACTCATCATAGTTGGGAGCAAAATCGACGGTTTCTTTTTCAAGATCCTCGAGCATTTCATGGGCCAGACGTGTGAGCCTGACCTCGGTATATCGCATGGCCGCAGCAGGATCTCCGTCCACGGACCCGAAGTTTCCCTGGCCGTCGACCAGGGGATAACGCAGAGAAAAGTTCTGCGCCATCCGCACGATGGTGTCATAGACGGCGGTGTCGCCATGGGGATGGTATTTACCGATGACATCCCCCACAATACGAGCCGACTTCTTGTATGCTTTGTTCCAGTCATTTTTCAGCTCGTGCATGGCGAAAAGAATGCGTCGGTGAACCGGCTTCAGGCCATCACGAACGTCAGGCAGCGCGCGGCCGATGATCACGCTCATGGCATAATCCAGATAGGAGCGCTTCATCTCATCTTCGATGTTGATGTCAATTTGTCTGCCCGTTGTATTCATATGAAATCCTGTCTACTCCTTGCATGTCCTCAAGAATCAAGGAGGGCCGGCTCGGCTGGCAATGTCTCGGGAAAACCTATACTGCGAGAGGCCAAATTGGCTATGTCATCAAGATAAAATGCGAGAACAAGGCGGCAGGAGTGTAAAAAATTTCCACGGGTTCGTCAAGGCTTAAAGATGATTTTGAGATGCGTCTGGGAAGCTATGAGGGGACTGGCGATGCGGCAGCTTTTTGTCCGGGCCAATCGACGGTGGCAGGCTTTATGATCATCTCAGCAGAGGCCTTCGCTTTCATGTAATCCTGAAGGGCTTGGCAGGCCTTGGCGTGCTCACATCGATGCTGGCAAATTTTCACATGAATCCTGGGGTGATTGCCTCTTCTTTCGCAGACAAGATAATCTTGCATCTTTCTTCATTCCTTCCTGTTGGGTTCTCAGAAGACAATATTAAATATAATTAAATAGCAGTTGTCTATATATTACCCTCATTGAATATTATTTTATATGTAACTTGTCATGGGAAAAACCCATTTTTGGGTCACGGGCACAGGGTAATCCGAGCAAAAACTTGAGCTGGGCTTTGGGGAAGACCACTGACGACTGAGGAGGAATATCATCCCTTCAAGAGGCCTCTTCGGCCCCCATGGCCCGAACCAAACGAGCCCGAGCCACGTTAAACTCCGCCAGGGCCCTGGTGTAGTTGGTCCTGGCTTCGGTCAATCTGGTGTGAGCATCCAGGACTTCCGTCGCCGTGGCCACCTGTTCCAGGTAGCGCTCCTTGCTGATCCGAAAATTCTCCTCTGCTGATTCCACGCCCTTCTTGGCCACCCAGATGTTTTTCTCCGCGGTTTGCAGATTCAGGTAACTGGTCTTGACTTCCAGGCGCACGGCGTCTTTGAGCTGCTCCAGGGCCTGTCTGGCCTGGCGGAGACGAGCCCGCTTCTCGCTGGTTGCATGCCGTGTCTTGCCCCACTCGAAAAAGGTCATGGTGGCTTCGGCCATCACATCCCAATTCTCTCGATCCACGAAATCGCTGCCATCCAGACCTGGCTCATCGCCAGCCCGATAGTAGTTGCCCGAGACGGTCACCTCGGGATAATAGGCACTCTTGGCAAGGGTAATCTCCTTTTCGGCCCTGGCTACATTCCTATCTGCCTCCGACAGCTCCGGCCGCCTCTCGAGTGATACTTCCAGACAGGACTCATAGGTCCTCTCATAGGGCTGGTGGCAGAGGGTGTCCGCCACTATGATGTCCTGATCAATGGGCCGACGCAGGATGGTATTCAAGCGGGCCTTGGCCAGACTGACATCATTTTCAGCCCGGATGAGTTGCTGCTTGGCCTCGGCCAACCGAACCTCCGCGTCGAGCACGTCGATCTTGGGACTCATGCCGACCCGATAAAAATTCTCCGCCACCTCCAGCTCCGCCTGCAACTGTTCCACGGCCTGCTCGGCCACCTCTTTGAGCTTGTCTGCGGTCAAAATGGCAAAGTAGGCCACCTTGGCATCCAGGGCCACGTCGAGGCGGGTTCGGGCCAGTTGCAGCTTGGCCACGTCCATGCCCAACCGGGCCAGCTGGTAATTGGACAGGGTCGAAAGCCCTGTAAACAGCGGTTGTTCGATGGTACCCGTCAGACGGTATTGATTCCTGTCGGCAAAATCAAAACGGTTGCCGGCAATCACGGCATAGGGAACCTCACTGAGCCGACGGTAGCTGTACCTGCCCTTCAGCGACGGCAGAAAGCCGGTCCTCGCCTCCTTTTGGCGCTGTCGGGCGGCCTCGATGTCCTCCCAGGCCACTTTCATGTCCAGATTCTTGTCCAGCGCCATCTCAACGGTCTGCTGGAGCGTGAGTCGAAGCGCCCCCCCCTGCCCCTCGGCTTCCTCTGCCCCTGCCGTGGCCAGCATGACCACAGCAACGAGAAAAACCAGCGTGGCGCCACGCAACGACGCTGCCTTGAGGTGTTGACCCATCATATCCCTCCGCGGCTTCCTTTTCAGATTCTGTTTCTTATGTTGTTGTGTGAGGCCTCGTCGTGATAAAAATTGATTTTATGCCTATAGGATGTTGCCATCCCGCCTCTATATTTCCTTCAACCGCATATTTGCCGGGGATTTCTCAACCACCTCGTCCAAGGCCTCCAGGCACCCGGAGAGCCTTTCCAGTGCGTTTGACTTGCTAATGGGTATATTGTCACTGCCCTGTTGCTCCAGACGATCAATGACATATTTGATGGTCAACGAATCAATGTCGCGAGCAGGCTGGTAGGATGCCTCTGTGTCCTCGTTGTCACATATCTCGGAAACAATCTCGGACTTCACTAATTCATACAATATCTCACGAACCAAACGGATGGGGACCTCAAGTGTGTTTGCGATTTCAGTAGCGGATAACGGTTTGTTTCCTTTAGAGAAATCTTTCACCAAGAGATGGACCACCCGCAACGTGAGCAGCCTCTTAAAGCTATAGCTTACGGCCGAACAGTCCGGCTCAAACTCGTAGGTTTCCACATGCTGGTGGGCAAAAGAGAGTTCCGCCCCAAACAGGACGATCATCCAGCTGAGTTGGAGCCACACCAGGAAAAGGGGCAGTGCGGCAAAGCTGCCATAAATTGCATTATATTTGGCCACGCCGATCTGAAACGAGAGGTACGCCAACTGGAAAACCTGGTACAGGGTGCCGGCCACGATGCCGGCAAAGATCGCTGATGCAAACCGGATCTTGGTATTGGGCATGAACATATAGACAAAGGTAAAGAGGATCCAAATGACACAGTAGGGCAACAATCTCAGGGTGAAGAATATGACAGGACTGATGGCCCCTAGCAGGGCAATTTTCTGCACCACCAGTTGCACCTGGCTCTTGATCACCACGGTCACCATGCTCGACACGATAAACAGGACAGGGCAGACGAGCATGGCCGAAAGATAATCGCTGATCTTTCTTGAAAAGCTTCTTCCTTTCTTGATCCCCCAGATATGGTTAAAAGAATTTTCGATGCTTCCCAGCACTCGTATGATCGTCCAGAACAAAAGGAGGAGCCCGGCGCCGGCAATGACGCCTCCCTTGGTGCTTTCAAGGAGTGAACGGGCAAAATCCATGACCCGCACAACAACCTCCTCCTGACCTTGAAATGTCTCAAAAAGCTGTCTTTCAAGGGCCTTTTCAAACCCAAAGCCCTTGGCCAGTCCAAAGGCCATAGCCAGGACAGGGACAATAGAAAGCAAGGAATAGAAGGTCAGGGCTGAGGCCCTGAAAAGACAGTCATGCTTATCAAATCTTTGCACGGAGAGGATAATGATCCTCAACAATGCGATCCCGATGTACTTTGTCCTGGGGAGCTCCCTTGAGCGCATCCGCCAAATGTCCGTCTTAATGAATTGCATTTTCTTAGCGATCATGGCGAGGCTTTCCTCTTTTGACGATGTGAAGCCTCCCCACCCTAAAGGGCGGGGCTTCCCGGCAAGGAAGATTGCCGTTTTTGTATAGCTCCCCTTGACCCCGCCCTTCCGGACGGGGCTTGCGGGGAGCAGGCCGGTTACGCGGCTGCGTCCCGCCAAGGACGGCGGGCGTCACCGTTTTCACAAGCAGACCCATAACATATTCTGTTTGGTTGAAAAAGGACCGTTTTGAAAAGACACTCCTGTCGAACAGACGTACTTGACGCCCCCTCCGTCCACCCCGAATATTCCACATAGCGCAAGCCCGGATGGGTAAACGGCGGCTCAGTGCTGCTGTTGGGGCTGTGAAGGGACTCTGGGGGGACTGAAAGTCAGGGGAACTCCGGAGTTCAGGGGGCCTTTTTAGGAAACGAAGTAACTTGCAATACAGTCATGTATCTCCGGCAAGGCTGGAGGCTTGAGAGCCCTGGAGCCCCTCAAAGGGGCTGAAAAAACAAACTGCTCGTTGAAGAGACTAACTGCCACGCGACAATAGCAATCCATCTCCGTCAATTGGGCTTTTCACCCCCACCTACCCTCCCCCATCAAGAGGGAGAAACAAATAGCGGATCAACCATAGCCCTCTGGTGGGACTCAGCCTGACCAACATCTCCCCTCCCCTAGTGGGAGGGGTTGGGGGAGGGGCAAAGGCATACTCCCGGAAATGTCAAACTCTGGATGTAAAACTTCACCAGATCGATGACCGTCTTCTTTATCAATCCAGGCCAATTTTGTAAAATGTGTAGTTTGACCCCCGACAGTTTCCCTCTCCCAGACCACACCCGCAGCATCTATTCTTGCTTGTCTTGGCATGCTTTCACAACAGCACCCGATTGAAGATTCCCTGCAGCAAGCTGCAGGGAATCTTCGACCGTAAGGAAGTTTGCCATTTTCAGATACGCTCGCTAACGCCGCAGCAAGCTGCGGGGAATGCGCTCGCTTTCGCGGTTCAACAAGAAGTATAGCATAAAATCATAGTCGTTCCGCATCTCCCCAACACCCCCAAGATCATCAAGCCACCGGGTGCATGCAGTTAATTAATTCGCTTACATTAACAGTTGCTATGGCGGATGAAATATCAGACATGCCGTAGGGAATGACCAGGTCGCTATTGTGGAAAATCGCGCCGCAGGTATAAACGGCATTGGGGACATACCCCTCGCGCTCTTCCTCAAGCGGTGCAAGTAACGGCTCTTTAAGGCGGGCGATGATTTTGGCCGGATTTTCAAGATCAAGCAGCATGGCGCCGATGCAATACTGACGCATGGGCCCGACACCATGGGTGAGCACAATCCAGCCTTGATCGGTCTCCAGGGGTGAGCCGCAGTTGCCGATCTGAATAAATTCCCAGGGCCATGTGGGCTCCTGGATGATTTTGGACTCCTGCCAAAAATGGATATTGTCTGAGAACATGATATGATTATTTTCACCGTCCTGGCGGGAAAGCATAACGTAGCTGCCGTCAATTTTGCGCGGGAAAAGAGCCATGCCCTTGTTTTTTACTGCTTTGCCGTTGAGCGTAATAACTTTAAATTTGATAAAATCCTTTGTTTCAATCAGCTGCGGGAGGATTGTCAAACCGTTATAAGCCGTATAGGTCGCATAATAGGTCACCTCGCCGTTGTCATCAAAAAATTGCACGAACCGGGCGTCTTCAATGCCTTTGCTTTCGTTTTTCGAAACGGGAAAGATAACCCGTTCGGATACTCGGTGATCGGGTCGGAAACTCATCTCATAATTGGAATCGGCAAGCCAGTACATGATCTCAAAAGTTCTGTTTTGGCGCTCCTCAGAGAAAACGGTTTTTGCACGAAGCGCTCCAATTCCTTCTTTTAATTCATTATAGGTGAAATCTTCTGGCAACTGGCCAAGAAGATGAGCTGTTACCTCATTGCAGGCCCCCATTTCGTTGAGCTTCAGCTGGAAGAGATGCCTGTCGTAAACCCGATTTAAACGGATGTCCGGCCTTTCGACATAATCGCTGGTCGGGTCGAAGATAAACGTATTGTCCCGGTCAAGGACGCCACTGCGAAATACAATAGAGGAAACATGGCCTTCGCCGATTGCCCGCAGGCTCATGATAAAGCGCAAGCTGCCTTTGTCCAGACGGCTTTGATCAGGATGGAGGACGATTGAAGGGTTAAAAAGGGCAGCCGATTCAATGGAGTACTCCATGGTAAAATAGGCCCCGATGAGAGCCCTCTTGGTCTCGGTGAGCACGGCATCCAGAGGAACATAATCTTTTACCTCATTCAGGCTGCGCTCAAAAACGCGTCTGATGTCTTTGTGCCGCTCGGAAAAATCAAGCATTATTTGTGAAAGAAGATCTTCGGCTATGGTGTCGGGCAAGTCCACTATGCGTTGAATGATTTTGGGTATGCGATGCGGGTCAAGGGGAATATGAGGGCGAGTTATAACGCGTGAAGTGTCCCCCTCAATTCTTTTCTTTTTACGTTTGATTTTTGGATGCGATAGTATTTTTTCGGGCATCAGACATGACTCCTTGATAAATATGTTGATTTGAAAATGTCCCTTTGCTTTCTTACAGCGCTGACCTGGTATTTGTCAGACATAACTGCACCAGGTCATCAATCACTGCCGTGCCGGCGCACATGACGGTATCAGCACCGCCCCAGTATATTTTTACCGTACCGTCGTCTTCGGGAACGGCGCCGCATGTAAAAACAACATTGGGCACATAGCCGCTCACCTCCCAGGCATCCTCGGGCTGCAGTATCCACTGATCAGAAACGCCGATGATTTTTGCCGGATCATTAAGGTCATGCAGGGCCGCGCCAAGTCGATACACTGTTCCGGACATGGTCCTAAAAACTCCATGGTAAATATGAAGCCAGCCTTTGTCGGTTTTGAAGGGCGGTGCGCCGGGCCCGATTTTCATTTCATCCCAGTGATAGGGAACCGGCTTCATAATCACCCGTGAATCGCCCCAGTGAACCAGGTCCGGGGAATAGGAAATCCAGATCGACCAGGGTGACATTTCGGAATGCGGCCGGTCAAGACGCGCATACCGGCCACCGAACTTTACAGGAAAAATGACGACGTTGCGAAGGTCGGCCTGAGTTATCAGCGCGATTCGCTCAATGTTCTTAAAGTCCTTTGTCCGGGCAAGTGCTATGCGCACCCCGTGCCGGGAGTATGCACTGTAGGCAAGAAGATATTCGCCCTCCACGGGGTTTATGCGGAGGTCCTCCACCCCGAACTCTTCGTATTCGGCAAATATGCCATCGTGTGACGGCACAAGGAACGGCTCGGGATGAACAGAAAAGGAATAACCGTCCGCGCTTTCAGCCCGGCCGATTACAGAGCGGCCATTGTGGAGATGTGACCTGAAAAGCATTATATACCGGTCATTGTGTTTAATAACCCCGGCATTGTGAACAGTGGCTACCGTGTACGGGACGTCATCCCTGGTGAGTATGGGGTTCCCGTCATATCGCCTTACAAAGGGGTTTTTTCTGTTCATGTCCTGCAACCTTATCATTTAATCCTTTCGTGCTTCTTGAAGCACCTGTGTGTAAACGTCTATATATTTTTCGACCATACTGTCTGCGGTAAAGCGGTCTTCGACCGTCCGGCGACAGTCCGATCTATTTATATCCTTTATCCTGACTATATGTTCAACAGCCTCTTCGCAGCCCGAAACCAGGAAGCCGTTTTTGCCATGCTCGATCAACTCGGGCATGCTCCCCTTGTTAAAGGCGATCACGGGGGTGCCGCAGGCCATGGACTCAATAACGGACAGGCCGAAAGGCTCATTGAAATTTATGGGGTGCAGAAGCGCGCATGCCTTGCCAAGCAGCTGGTTGCGCTGCACCGGCCCGGCGGTGCCGACATAGACCGCATTATAGTTGTCCAGGTGCGGTTCCACGTACTGGTGATAGTAGGCTTCATCCTGGATGATTCCCGCCAATATCAGCTTCTTATTGCAGGCCCTGGCAATTTCAAGGGCCTCTCTAGCACCCTTGTCATGGTGAATACGCCCGAAAAAGAGCAGATAATCGTCCGGATCAGGCTGAAAATCAAACTGCTTCATATCTATGCCGTGATGGATGGTTTTTATATAGTCAAGCTCCGGCGCCCGGTCGGCATCGCTGATGGAGACGTAGAACACCTTGCTGTTGTATTTTTTGTAAACCGGCAGAATCCCGGCCGATGAAAAGCCGTGAATGGTGGTAACGACCGGGGTGGCGATGAGGCCGGTATAGGTCAAGGGCAAAAAGTCAAAATTGTTATGTATAATATCAAAATCTTCAGCGTGCTCAAAGAGTTCCGAAATGTGCAGGCACTCCCATACTTTTGGCATGATGGAGCTGTCTTCTTCATAGCCCCGCGCGCAAATGGCATGCAGTTTGCCGCTTGTTTCCGAATCACCGGTCGCAAAAAGGGTAACATCATAGCCTCGCGATACCAACCCCTCGGTCAAAAGGGAGACCACGCTTTCCCACGGACCGTAGTGTCGCGGCGGCGTGCGCCAGGCAATCGGCGAGAGCATGGCAATGCGCACAGCTAACCCTTTACCCTAACGTTGCAAAAGTCGAGGGTGCTGCAAATCCCAGGCGTCCAAGGGTAAGGCTGTAGTAAACTACGCTGAACCCTTGGCAACGCAGGAGATGCGGTATCATCGGCTTTCCCAAAGGGTAAACAACATGGCTGTTTTTCCAGTTTTCTGGATATCACTCACAATGCATTCCACAAAAGCGCCCAAAAGAATCGCAGATAGAGGCTATTGTTACTTCTTGGGACGTTTTGCCATGTTGTTTATGCAACGACAGGGTTTACTTAACCGGTTGATTGGGACGATGATTGTTTCAACAACTCATCGGCATAAAGCTTTTGCAATGTTATAAGCGAAAGCAGCCAGGCAAGGGTCGACTCAGCGCCTTCATTCTGATTGACGCCATCAGCCATCAGCCCGTCGCGGCAGCCGCCGGTCTTTGGATCATAGAGCGGCATATTCAGGTCGTTGTGTCCGAGAAACCAGTTAAAGCACATGACCGCGCTGTCGATCCATGTTTTGTCCCGAGTGATGTTAAAGGCTTCGACACAGGCTTCGATCACGGCATGAGCCTCGATGGCCTGCTGGTCGAAACGAGCCTTGGGGCCGCCTTGTTCATACCATCCTTTATTGCCGATCGGCACAAAGTGGCCGTCTTCGGTCTGGATAGTGAGCAGCCACTTAAGGGATATGAGCCCCTTATCGATCATATCGCTGCGCTGCATCCATTGGCCGGACAGGAGCAGGGCATGGGGCAGCTTGCCGTTGGCATAGTTTAAGGTGCTTTCAAGCCAGGGCCAGCTTTTTGTTGCATTGTTCTTGAACTGATTGAAAAGCCTATCTGCAAGGATTTCTCGAACCCTGCGCACTTCACTGTCGCCCGAAAATTTATGCAGGTAGGCATGAATGCCCACCAGGGCAAAAGCGACGGCTCGGGGCGAATGAAAGTGCTCGACAGCCTTCAGCGCCTGGTTGAAAAGCGTCGTGCTCATTGCCAACTGTCCGGGATTGTCAAGAAAAGCTACAGCCTTGCCAAGGCCCCAGAGCGCTCTGCCGTGAGCATCCTCGGATCCCACCTCCTCAGTCCAATGTCGCGAATAGGTCATAAAATCACGAAACCGCCCCGTTTCGACATTGAAGGCATACAGTAGAAAGCTGAGATAATGGCTGCTGAGGGAATCGAAGGACACGCCGTCTACAGGCATGTATTTCCGGCCCATGGCAGCAACCATCAGCGCTCTGGCATTATCATCAATGCAGTAGCCATGGAAGCGATCGGGGATGGTATGGGTGGCATGTTGCAAAATGCCCGTATCGTCGGTAAGGGTTTTCAGGTGATCAAGCTTCATTTCCGGGAGCTCGAAACTCGTGATGGATTTGATGTTTTCAATATATAGGTGCCGGGGGCGGGGGTGCCTGGCACGTTCGAGCTGAACCTCGCTGAAAGCTTCGAGATATCTTCGGGCCACCTCCTTCCAGATCGCCTCGCGACAAAATGTATAGGCTTTTTTGCGTATCGCATGCCGGTTGACATCGTTTTCCAGAAGGTCGATGATTTGTTCCGCCATGGCATCAGGGTTGTTGAATGGAACAATTATTCCCCGCCCTTCGGCAAGCATCTCGGTCGCATACCAGTACGGGGTCGAAATGACGGCTTTGCCAGCTCCCATGGCATAGGCGAGCGTCCCGGAAGTAATCTGGGCCTCCTCAAGATAGGGGGTTACATAAATATCAGCGATGCCGAGAAACTGGCATAATTCTTTCAGTGAGACAAATCGGTTTTGAAAAATGACATGATCGCTGATATTGAGTTTGCGCACAAGCTGCTGCAGGCTGATACGGTATTCCTCGCCATGCGCTCTCAAAATATGCGGATGTGTTGCTCCCAGGATAATATAGGTAACATCAGGGTCTTTTCTGATGACGGACGGAAGCGCCTGCAGCACATTTTCAATGCCCTTATTGGGGGAAAGCAGGCCGAATGTGAGCAGCACCTTTTTGCCTTCCACGCCGAACTTATCTTTGTAGAAGCTGGAATCCATAAAAGGCGTGTCCGGAATGCCGTGATGGATAAAGGCAATTTTCTCCTCCGGAACGGAATAGATATCTTTGAGGAAATCAAAGGCCTTCCGGCTCATCACGATCAGTTTGTCGGACAGATCAGACAGCTTGCACATGACTTCACGATATTCCGGGGCGGGATCTCTCAGAATCGTATGCAGCGTTGTCACGACCGGCATGCGAATCTCTCCAAGGAGTTTCAGCAGATGGCTGCCGGCAGGGCCGCCGAAAAGAGCGTATTCATGCTGCACGCAGACAATATCAACTTGGCTGATATTGAGAAACTCCGATGCGACACTGTAATCGGTAAGTTTGTTCTGGTTGATCTCAAACCGCACTTTTTCAGGATATTGATATCCCTCGGGTTTGTCATTGATGGCAACCGCCCAGCAGTTTATGTCGGGCGCTTCTGCCGATAAGGCCTCAACAAGATCGGTAGTGAATGTTGCAATACCACACTGGCGGGGTAAGTAGTTACCGATCACGGCAACCGAGTCGATCCCCTCATAATACTTAATAACAGCGGTCATACTAGCTGCCTCCCAATTATTCTATTATCAATAGTCATGACCACCTGATTTGATAGAACTTATGCTTCTTGCGGTAGCCAGAAACGCCCAATTGAAGATTCTCTGCAGCAAGCTGCGGGGAATGCGCTCGCTTTCGCGGTTCAAGATACCTCCATAAGATCTGCATCAACGCCCGAGAACACCCTGGGACGTATAGCTTGCCACGTTCTTTAATCTTGAAATCAGTGGGTTAGCTCATAGGTTTCTAATGGAGATCGAAGAGAATGTCAATCCTGGGGCGGAAAAATGGCAGATTTCAAAGATACCTTTTGAGAACCGAAAAAATATGCAATTTCAAATAGTTGTCTATTATAGACAGAGAGATGTAATAATGGAAGTGCTGAGCAATACGAGATATATACCAGTGATCTGCCCTTTTGAACAGGGCCTGTCTTTATCTCAACGTACAGCAAATGCCTGTTCTTCGGATGGCTTTGTCACTTTCATGAGTGGGCAGAATTGCCTCAACCTGATCTACCACGAGCCTTCTTCGAGACCCGCATCTACGCACACGACAATATTTACCCAGGCATCTCTCAACCCAATATCTTCCATCGAGAGCCGGATTTCTGTTCCGTGCTTTACATGAGGTGGGATACTAACAGAGAACTCCCTTTCGGTGCGTATTCTTCCATGGCCATGACAAACCGGGCAGAAGAAATCCTCCCAGAACCCTGTCTTGCTGCACCTTGGGCAAGCCTCAACCACAGGGACAGTGACGGGGAAAAGACCTCCTTCTGCCGCCTCGCTGGGCGAAAGGATTGCCTCGAAGTAAAGATCCTTTCCCCTTCCCACATTCCTGTCGAAGAAGCCCGGAACAAATCCCTCGAAGAACTCGTCAACGTGGGAGAAAAGGTCATCCCCACTTTCAAAGACCGAGGTCCTTCTTTGAATAGTGTCTGGGACCTTCGTAATTCTAACCGGTGATCCCTGCCTGGCGAGCTCCTCATCATATGTTCTGCGTTTTAGCTCATCGCCGAGAGTTTCGTAGGCTTCCTTTATTTCCCTGAATTTTTCTGTACTCTCTGGCGAATGGCTCATATCGGGGTGATACTTTTTGGCCACGGTCCGATATGCTTGCTTGATCTTGTTGAGGTTTGCTCTTTTGCTAACGCCCAGAACAAGGTAGTAATCTTTAGGCATTGCACTCCCCCTTTGTACAAGCCTAAACCATTGGCTCTCAAAAAACCCCCTTACCCGGTCTTGACCGCAATTTTCCTGGGCACCGCTTTTTCAGCTTTCGGCATCACCAGTTTTAACACACCGTCCTTAAGCTCTGCATCGATCTTAGACTGATCAATAGCGTCTGAAAGGGAAAACTGGCGAACGTAAGCTCCCGTGCTATATTCCCTGAGTACATCTGTCTCATTGGGACCTTCTGGAGAAGCCACGTCTCCTTTAATGGTGAGAACATTTTTTTGGAGGTCAAGATCCAAATCCTTTGCCTTTACTCCGGGCATATCAGCCAACAGGGTGATGCCGGTATCTGTCTCAAAGATGTCCACCGTTGGTGTAAAGGTTGTTCCTAGTCTTGTCTGTTCAACATCGGTGCTCATTTCCTGCTTTTCTTTTGCCTCAAGGGCCTTGGCTTCACTAGCTGTCATTGGTTGTCCCTCCCTTCAAACTCAAGGTACAGGCATATTGTTATACAGCCTTAACGGATATCTGTCTCGGCTTGGCTGCTTCTGCCTTAGGCAAGACAATGGTCAGAATGCCATTAGCGCAACTCGCTTCCACCTTTCCCGTGTCAACTTGCCCGGGCAAGCTAAGCATTCTGCTGAATCTGCCCGCTTCCCTCTCTCTTCTGTGGTAGCTGGCCTCTTTCTTCTGTTCAGGGATCTTTCGCTCTCCTGAAATAGATAGGCCCTCACCTGTAACAGAGATATCCAGTTCATCTCCCTTCATTCCAGGCAGCTCCGCACGAATATAATAGTTGTTCGTGTCCTCAGTAACGTTCGTCAGAGGAAATACCCCTGCCATGGGCTGCCTGAACGAACGGTCTGGAAGGTCCCCGAAGAGCCTGTCCATGTCCCTTCTCATCCGATCCAGTTCGCCGAACACGCTCGAATGCCGTGTCGGCCAGAAAGGTCTCATGATTGCCATGACACATCCCTCCTTCTTTTAAAGATTGACCTCAAATGACGCTTAATGAAACTAGCTTTTGGTTTGTTTGTCGAAATACAGGAAAATTCCATCGGCCGATGAAATCGCTTAGTTTTTTTAATAATGCATGTTTTGAAGTTGTCAAGGGGCCGTTTGTTCTGTCATTTGAGCGGCAGGAATAGGACATTAGTTGAAGACGAAATAGGGGCCTTCAAATGGTCTAACCACAGGTAACTAAGGTGTCCTAAAGGGATACAAAACGATATGCGGAACAGCTTGAGGGACATAACACCCAGAAGTATCGGTCTCTTGCCAAGAGATGTTATCCAAAAATAGTAACCATTTCAAATGAATATTGAACTCATGCCCTCGGAATCCTCACATGGGCTCCGAAAAGGCATATAGGCCTATCTCTTCTTGGACCTGCCCTTTATTAAGGACGGATGAACGGGCGTCCATGATTTTATGCTTTGATTAGAACTTCACTATCTTGCCTTATGACAATCGCCTAATTTCATAGACGCTTGAGTCGCAAGCGAGCCCTGCCTTTCCATACGGGGCCTCAACTACCTCTTACCCTTCATAGGCAAAGCCGGTTTCAAGAACTTGGTTATGGCGGGCTCATCTTCGATGACCAGCGTCCTGGGCCCAGGAGAACCTCCTGATGAGGCATCCCGAGGCGTTGCCATGGCTTCGCCTTCCCACCTCCTTGATGAGGACAGTCATTCATATCCGTATAAAATAGGGTAAGATCACGAGGCAGATGCCGATGAGCACCAAAATATATACATTTGAGATGAAATATGGGAACACGAAAAGCCCCACCCCACAAAACAGGGGGACGACCTTTCGCTGTTTTTTGCCATAGGTAAAAAAACCCAGGCCGATGGCGCCAAACAACACAGCCCATAAAATTGTCGCTGTACTGCTCATCATAGACACCCCGTTTTTTCCGGGGAAGGTAAAGAAATGAAGCTCCCCGACCAAAGGTCGGGGCTTGCGGGAAGCAGGCCGGTCAAGCTCCTCTCCGCTGGTGGGCTGCCGGAGAAATCCACGCCCCTCGGCGGAATCATCTATTTCCAATAGTATTGAGCAGTCCCCCCGAGTTCGTTCTCGATCTCCAGTAAGCGGTTGTATTTTGCAATGCGCTCGCTTCTGCTGGCCGATCCCGTCTTCAGATGACCGCCGTCCATGGCCACTGCAAAATCGGCCAGGAAGTCGTCTTCCGTCTCGCCGGAGCGATGGGAGAGGAAATATCTCCATCCGACCTCGCGGCACATCCGTATAGCTTCTATGGTCTCTGTCACCGTGCCGATCTGATTCAATTTGATCAGTGCTGAATTTGCCGTCTTTTCCCTAATACCCCGGGCTATGTACTTTGTGTTGGTGACAAAAATGTCGTCCCCAACGACTTCGATCCGATCTCCCAATTCTCCTGTAAGTTTGCGAAATCCATCCCAGTCATCTTCCGACAGTGGATCCTCCCACAGGACAATAGGATATTTTTCCAGCCATTCCTTCGCCATTTCGATCAAATCAGCGCTTGTCTTTGTGCCGCCTCCGGACCATTTCAGGTCATAGTGGCCTTCTTTATCAGCGGCAAAAGAGGTGGCAGCCGAGTCAAGGGCAATCGCAATATCTTCTCCAGGTCTGTAGCCTGCCTTTTCAATAGCCTGAATGATTATTTCAATGGCCTCCTCGTTACTGCCCAGATTAGGGGCAAAACCGCCCTCATCACCCACGCTCGTCGCAAGACCGCGCCCTTTCAGAATCCCTTTGAGCACGTGAAATGTCTCCGCCACATAGCGCAGACCCTCGGCAAAATCGGGGGCGCCCAGAGGAACGGCCATAAATTCTTGCAGATCAACACTGTTATCGGCGTGCTCGCCGCCATTCAGGATATTCATACAGGGTACGGGAATCCGGCGAGCTACGGCACCACCCAAATATTGATAAAGCGGGAGCCGGCATGCCATGGCCGCCGCGCGGGCCACGGCCATTGAAACCCCTAAGACGGCATTCGCACCCAAATTCGATTTATTTTCTGTTCCATCAAGATCCAGCATTAAGCGGTCAATCTCAGCTTGGTTACTGGGATCCATTCCCACCAATTCCGGGCCTATTTTTTCGTTCACATGAGCAACAGCCTGAAGAACACCCTTGCCCCCATAGCGCTTCAGGTCCCCGTCCCGTAACTCAAGAGCCTCATTTTCACCGGTGCTGGCGCCAGATGGTACAGAGGCCGACACGCGTATCCCGCCGCTCAATTCCACGAATACCCGGACGGTCGGGTTTCCACGGGAATCAAGGATTTCCATGGCTTCAACAGATTCGATTCGTTCGCGCATAATTTATTCCTCCTTTGTCGTTCTACAGACATAATGGTTGAAAGTTTGTCCCCCTGACGCCTCCTTTCACTTTGCCTATTCGCTTCGTCTTGCCAACTTCGTTGCAAAGATGGCAATTAAGCCGCCAAGCATGACGTAACCAATGATAACCTCAATCGTTAGCCATATTTCAGCTGCTAGGTTTTTTGGAACCACGTCACCAAAACCGAGTGTTGTAAAAGTCACGATGCTGAAGTAATAGGGTGTAAACCATGTTGCTGATCGGCCATGAAGATCAACATCGGGCGCCATGTGAACAAGCCACTCGGGAAACCACGTTGGTGCAGAGTATTCAGCGTAAGCAACGCCGCAAAGCACCGCAATGAACAACGACCATCCAACCCAGAGCAACATGGAACGTCCGCAATCCGAGCTAACAGCCCATATGAAATGTTTTATGGGATGATTGATTCTAACTTCTTCGATAAACTCATTGTCCTTGGCATCCCGTATGAACCTCGGGCTACCACTGCAACCCTGAAGATTTATCCCTCTACACCTGCCCAACTTCTTATATTGGGCCCCAAGAACAAAGACATTTTGTAAATCCGCACCCAAAAAACTGGCTCTTTCGAGGTGCGCACCTCCAAGATCGGCTCCTTCAAGGCGTGCACCCATAAAATCGGCTCCTTGAAGGTGTGCACTCCGAGCATTAGCTCCTTCAAGGTGTGCATAAAGAAGATTGGCCCTTTCAAGGTGGGCACCCCCGAGATCGGCTCCTTCAAGGTGCGCATGAAGAAGATTGGCCCTTTCAAGGTGCACACCCCCAAGATCGGCTCCTTCAAGGCGTGCACCCCCAAGATCGGCTCCTTCAAGGCGTGCACCCGAAAGATCGATCCCTTCAAGGTGTGAAAGCCCGAGATTGGCTTTTTCAAGGTCGGGTCTGATGTCGGGGTGTTCCTTCCGCCATGTGTTCCAAGCCTCGACCCCTTCCCCAAGTTTATTGTAGTGCTCTTGATTCACAATACCTCCCCTTTTGGCCCCATCGCAAACCTTCGGCCCATTGAGTTTTGCCGATGAGGCTTCATCATTTGCCTCCCAATCGCGAAAGCATCCGGATGGAGGACGGAGGGCGTCATCATTTTCACAAGCAGACCCATAACATATTCTGTTTGGTTGAAAAAGAACCGTTTTCGGCCAAGCCATGCTGTCGAAATTGGGCCTAAAGGGGCTCCGTGGTGCTTATCAATGTCAGGTTGACAACCCTTCTGGATTGTGAGAAACAGGCAATCAATCAAGGGAAGGAGGGCCGATTATGAAAGGACTTGTGTGGGGCATCGTTGATATCATCTGCTTTACTGCCGGCCCATTTTGTACGCTATATTTTCTTAGTGATTTTAGTCACGGACCGGCCGGCCCAGGTCCATTTTACTATTTTTACACCTATAATTCACGGCTTGGCTTGGCCCTCGGGGTGACGCTCATATGTGTCGGTTTTATGATCCGATCCTTGAGGAAACATGAATGAAAGCCGGCCGGCCCAGGGATGATTATACCGAAAGGATCAAAACAAACATCCTCGCCTTGGGAGCGGACCTTGCGGGAGTGGCAGATGCCGAGCCCTTAGAGGCGTTGAGACTCAATCCACCCCACCTGTTAGACCCCTTCAGTCGGGCCATTTCCATCGCCATCCGGCTGCCCGCAGCGGTCTTCGAAGAGATCCTGGATCGTCCCACGCCGAACTATGCTACGGCTTATCAGAGCGCCAACCGCATACTGGACGAAATCGCCTTTCGCACGGCTGCCATGCTGGAAGACGATGGCTTCCCGAGTCTGCCCATTGCCGCATCGCAGGTCCTGGACACAAGAAACTGGTATGGCGCCATTTCTCACAAGGCCGTGGGTCGTATGGCTGGATTGGGATGGCAGGGCAAGAGCCTTCTTCTGGTGAACTCCCTGTACGGTCCGCGCATCCGTCTGGTCACGGTGCTGACCAGTGCACCGCTGAAGGTTGACGGCCCGATCAAGAACCGTTGCGGCAGGTGCACGATGTGTGAGGATGCTTGCCCGGTCGGGGCGATCAAAGGGGTTGGCACCCAGGGCCATTACACGAGGAGAAGCGACGCCCTGCATTTTTCCCGGTGTGTGGAAAAACTGGTGGGTGAGTTTTCGAAACTTCCCAATGTGGGGGCGCCCATCTGCGGGATTTGCATCAAGGCCTGCCCCTTTGGACAAAAAGGTTCGAAAAAGGGATGGGAGTAAGAAAACCAAGGGGAAAAAGGAGCTGCACCTTATGAAAAAGCATGTATCTGAAGAACTCTTTGCCAAGGCCAGAAAGGTCATCCCGGGTGGCGTCAACAGCCCGGTGCGTGCTTGCCGCTCGGTAGGTATGGATCCGGTCTTTATCCAGCGGGCAGAGGGCTCCAGGGTGTTCGATGCTGATGGCAATGAGTATATAGACTATGTGGGGTCCTGGGGCCCCATGATTTTAGGGCATCGGCACCCGGAGGTCATTTCAGCCATTGAAGGCGTGCTGGCACGCGGCACCAGCTTTGGCGCACCCACGGACCTCGAGGTGGAGCTGGCCGAGATGGTGATTGAGGCGGTTCCATCCGTGGAAATGGTGCGTATGGTAAACTCCGGCACAGAGGCCACCATGAGCGCCGTTCGCCTGGCAAGGGGCGTCACCGGCCGTGACCTGGTCATCAAGTTTGACGGCTGCTACCACGGCCACGGCGACACCTTCCTGGTGCAGGCAGGTTCCGGCGTGGCCACCTTGGGCATACCGGGGAGTCCGGGTGTGCCGGAGGCGTGCGTCAAAAACACCCTGTCCCTGCCGTATAATGATATAGAGCGCCTGGCGGCCGTGTGTTCGGAAAACGGGGATGCCATTGCGGCCGTCATTGTGGAACCCGTGGCCGGCAACATGGGCCTTGTGCCACCCAATCCGGGATTCCTGGAAACCTTGAGGGAACTGACTCAGGACCGCGAGATCATCCTGATATTTGATGAGGTCATGACGGGTTTTCGCGTGGCCTATGGGGGTGCCCAGGCCCTGTATGACATCAGGCCGGACCTGACCTGCATGGGCAAGGTCATCGGAGGCGGACTGCCGGTGGGGGCCTATGGCGGCAAGCGGGAGATCATGAGCAAGATTGCCCCGGAAGGGCCTGTCTATCAGGCCGGCACGCTTTCCGGCAACCCGGTGGCCATGGCTGCCGGCCTGGCCACGCTGAAATGCTTGCAGCAGCCGGGCTTCTATGACGGCCTCGAAGCCAGGTCAGCCATGTTGGCGGAGGGGCTGAAAGAAGCGGCCGGCAAGGCAGGCCTTGCGGTGGTGACGAACCGGGTAGGCTCCATGTTAGGACTGTTTTTTGCGGATCAGCCGGTTTCAAACTTTGCCGAGGCCCAGAAGAGTGATGTGGCCATGTTTGCGAGGTATTACAAGGAGATGCTCCAGCGGGGGATCTATCTGGCTCCATCTCAATACGAGGCGGCGTTCGTCTCAAGCGCTCACAGCGAGGCAGACGTACAGACGACCGTTCAGGCCGCTGGGCAGGTTTTTGAGCAGTTGATAATTTAAGGATTGACTTGAAGGGTGTCATGTGGTAGGCAGGGCCTTGTTTTTCCAAAAGGCCCGCCATGTGTCTTAAAGGGCTTTTCGGAGGGACTTTTGCACAAGCGCTCTTTGTCATGAAAAACGAGACAAAGAAACTGTTTGGGGATCTCTGGTACTACAGTAGCCTGAGTTTTTCCATTGCGCTGTCCATCATCATTGGACTAGGGATTGGGTACTGGCTGGACGCGCGGGTGTTTCACAGCTCACCGTGGTTCACGCTTATTTTTCTTGGTCTTGGAGTCATCGCCGGATTCCGCAACATATACCTGGCCATGAAAAAGAGCCGGGAACAGTAACAGGAAAACGTCAGGTCGTGCGCATGGAGAAGAAGCTTCTCAGATTCGTCATCTTCACCAACTGGATTCTTTTTTCTGCGGTGACGCTCTGTGGCTTTATCCTGACGTCAGGGCGTTTTGCCTGGGGGATCCTGGCAGGCGGTCTCCTTGTCACGGTTAACTTTCATCTCTTGTATCGGTCTCTGAAGCGTGCATTGACACCACCCCATCTTGCCGACACGAGGGTCGTTTTGGGCAAATACTATATCCGATTCTTGGCGACTGCCGTTATCATCTATGTGTTGATAGCAGACCATTACGTTCATCCTTTGGGGCTCATCATCGGGCTTTCTGTGGTCGTTTCGAGCATTTTCATAGCGACGCTTAACGAAATAAGGAAACTCATCTTCAAGGAGGCGGCGTGACATGGAACATCCGATCCTATTTCTAGTACAGCTGTTTGACCTCATCGGCCTGGGACATTTCGCCCACGAGTATCCCCACGTGATTTATTCGTGGTTTGTGATGCTCCTTCTCATCTTGTTTGCGTTTCTTGGCACCAAGGGGATCAGCATGATTCCCGCAAAGGGGCAAAACCTTTTCGAGATCGTGATTGGAGGAATGGAAGACTTCATCGTGGACATTACAGGGGAGGAGGGTCGGCGCTTCTTTCCCATCCTTGCCACGGTCTTCATCTATATTCTCATTTGTAATCTTCTGGGTGAATTCCCTGGTCTTTATCCGCCTACTGCCAAGATTGACACGACCCTGTCGTGCGCCCTTGTAGTGGTCCCCATGACCCATATCATCGGTGTCATGTACCACGGGCCTAAATACATCAAACACTTTATGGGTCCCATCTGGTGGATGGTTCCCATTATACTTCCCATTGAACTGATCGGCCACGCCGCTCGCGTCCTTTCACTGAGCATCCGTCTTTTTGGAAACATGGCGGGCCACGAGCTGGTTTCGGCCATCCTCTTTATGCTGGCCGGCGCCTTTTTTGCCCCTCTTCCCATCATGGTTTTGGGCATCTTTGTAAGCGTGGTTCAGGCCTTTGTGTTCTTCTTGCTGTCTACCATGTATTTTGCAGGTGCTATGGAACATGCCCATTAATATAAACTGGTGCTATGGAAGAAGCCCATGAACAAAAATCTTAGAGTAAAGGAGGGAGAGTCAATGTTGAAGAAACTGTCATTTTCAACCCTGGGGGCCGCGTTGTTGGTCTGTGGCATGTCAACGGCGGCCTTTGCTGCAGGTGACGAGATCGCCCTGGCGGCCTTGAAGTACTTCACGGTATCGGTCTTTACCGCCGGCTTTGCCATCGCGTTGGCAGCATTCGGGGGCAGTATCGGCCAAGGCTGGTCCATCAGGAATTCCGTTGAGGGCATTGCCAGAAACCCGGAGTCCTCGGGTAAGGTGACCGTGACGATGCTCATCGGCCTCGCCATGGTCGAGTCACTGGTTATTTACACCCTGGTTATCGCCCTGATTCTGATTTATGCCCATCCGCAGGCTGGAGCGATTGCAGCCCTGTTTGGCGGTGGTCATTAGTCAACATGAATTAACGGACGGGAAAAAAGAACAGGGTTGCAACCGCTGTTCCCTGTGGCGGTCGCAACCCTGTCTGTCTTTTTGGGTTAGACTAGTGCCCATCCATGAATGCGGGCTACCCGAGCCGACATAGCTCGGTTGAGCCCTGCAAGGTGTTCATTCAGAAATGGTGGATTTTGGTCCGAGGCAAGGCCGCACAAGGGTTTCCGCCGCAGGCGCAGCAGCGCTGCGTTGATGATGCAAACCCGCGGAGAACGCCGCATTGGGCCCAAAGATGCCATTTATCGATGGACACTAGACTACTCTTCTTCAATCTATCCCGTAACATTTAAAGCCCTTTAGCACACACTGGCTGACCAGCTGTCCGATGAAGTCTGTCAATATTCCTGCCATTGCCGTCCAACGCCTGACACTGTACGCACGAAATCTTGCCCTGCTCGATCAAAAGGGGATGGAGGTTGTTTCCTCCGCGGGCCTGGCCGATATTTGCGGGGTAAATCCCGCCCAAATAAGAAAGGACCTGGGATACTTTGGCCAATTCGGCATTAGAGGTGTCGGCTATTACGTGAAAGAGCTTGCGTACGAGATTCGCAAGATCCTCGGCTTGGAAAAGGAATGGCGATTGGCTTTGGTGGGTGTGGGAAACCTGGGCTCAGCCCTCCTCAGGCATGCCCAATTCTTAGACCAGAGCTATACCTTTGTAGCAGCCTTTGAAAGAGACCCGAAAAGAATCGGTATGCAAGTTGGACAGATCACGGTGGCCCCGGTGAAGGCCCTGAAGCGTTTGGTCAAGGACAAAGGCGTTGAGATCGGCGTGATTGCAATAGGCCCCCGATGGGCACAACAGGTGGCTGACGAGTTCGTCGGGGCCGGGGTTCGCGGCATCCTCAATTTCGCCCCTGTCCAGCTACGCTGCCCAAGTGATCTTCATGTCGAAAACGTAGACTTCACGCGGATGCTGGACATGCTTTGTTATCGGCTTACGTTAAACCAGTGACCGTAGTGCTTCGCGCAAGAATCGACCGGTATGGGAATCCGCAAGTTGTGCGATCTCCTCCGGCCGACCGCACCCCACGACCCGGCCCCCCTCATCCCCTCCCTCGGGACCGAGGTCAATGACCTGATCAGCGGATTTGATCACATCCATGTTGTGCTCAATGACGATGATCGTGTTGCCCGCATCAGCCAACCGGTTGAGAACATCAAGGAGTTTTTGAATATCGGCGAAATGGAGCCCCGTGGTTGGTTCATCCAGGATGTAGACCGTTCGCCCCGTGCCTCGCTTGCTCAGTTCTCTCGACAGCTTAAGGCGTTGGGCCTCGCCCCCGGAAAGGATCGTGGCAGGCTGCCCCAGGTGGATGTAGCCGAGGCCGACGTCGGCCAAGGTCTCCAGTTTGGTCCTTATGTTTCTGACCCTGCCAAAGAATTCCATGGCCTGGTTGACGGTCATATCCAGCACATCCGCAATGTCCTTGCCCTTGTACCTTATCTCCATGGTTTCCCGGTTGTAACGCTTGCCCCGGCACACATCGCAGGTGACAAAGACATCAGGCAGAAAATGCATCTCGATCTTCATGATCCCGTCCCCGCGACACGCCTCACACCGGCCCCCCTTGACATTGAAGCTGAATCGTCCTGGTTTGTACCCTCGCATCCTGGCGTCTGGCGTTCTGGCAAACAGCTCCCGAATAGGCGTAAATAGCCCGGTATAGGTGGCCGGATTGGAGCGCGGCCTTCGTCCTATAGGAGACTGGTCTATGTGAACAACACCGTCGACCTTTTCAAGGCCGGTGAGCCGGCTGTACTTTGCTGCACCTTTCCTGGCATGATAGAAGCGCCGAGCCAAGGCCCTGTAAAGGGTTTCAATGACCAAGGTCGACTTGCCTGAGCCGGACACCCCGGTCACACATACCAAGCATCCCAGGGGAAAGCGAACGGTGATGTCCTTAAGGTTATGTGCACAGGCCCCTTCAAGGGTCAGGCAGCCCTTTGTGGCGGGACGGCGCCTGGATGGCAAGGGTATGGTCCTTCGACCGGACAGGTACTGGCCTGTGATAGACGTCTCATGCTCAAGGAGCGCGGATGGTGGTCCGCTGAAGACCAGCTTTCCCCCTTTGATGCCGGCTTCGGGCCCCATGTCGATGACATGGTCGGCCGACAGGATGGTCTCTTGATCGTGCTCTACCACTAAGACGGTATTACCCAGATCACGCATGTATTGAAGCGTCGACAAGAGTCTTTGATTGTCCCGCTGGTGGAGTCCGACACTAGGCTCGTCGAGCACGTAAAGAACGCCGGTCAGCTTGGAGCCGATCTGGGTCGCAAGCCGTATACGCTGCCATTCCCCTGCCGAAAGCGTGGCTGATGCACGATCCAGCGTAAGATATCCCAATCCGACCCGGGTCAAAAACAGGAGCCTTTCGCCGACCTCCTTCACGATACCCTTTGCAATGGTGTTTTCTCGAGGGCTGAGCCGGAGGGAATCGAAAAATCCGATCAACTGGCTGATGGAACGTGTGCTCACTTCATTGATAGACTCGCCTCCCAACTTGACGGCAAGGCTCTCCGGCCTAAGGCGTGCCCCATGACAATCAGGGCACGGACGTATGTCCATGAACCGTTCAATCTCTTCTCGCACCGGCTGTGACGAGGTTTCCCTGTAACGGCGCTCAAGACTCGGGATGACCCCTTCAAAGGGCCTGCTATAGGTGTAGCGCCTGCCGTCCCGCTCCAGATAGAAGGCAATCGGTTCGCCCTTGGAGCCGTAAAGCAAGAGCTGCTCAAGGGGTTCTGAAAAATCCTTATAAGGCGTATAGATGTCCACTCGATATTGGCGCGTGATGGCATCTAATACCTGGAAAAAATAAACCGAGTGGCGATTCTCCCATGGGGCGATGGCCCCGTTACGCAGGGAGCGTTCGGGATCAGGCACGATGAGGTCAGGATCAAGGATCTTCATGGAACCGAGCCCGTTACAGGTCGGGCATGCTCCATGAGGACTGTTAAAAGAAAAGCTGGCCGGCGTCCATGGAGGATAGCTCATGCCGCAAAGCAGGCAGGCGGCCTTTTCGCTGAAAACAAGCGGCTGTGCGCCCAAGACATCCACGCTGACAAGGCCTTCTGAAAGCCCGATAGCCAGTTCAAGGGAGTCAGCCAATCGATTCCGAACCGGGTCTTTAACGACCAGGCGGTCTACCACCACCTTCACCGTGTGGCTGGTATTTTTATCCAGTGAAAGGGTGTCGTCCAGGCTGAATGTCTCACCATCTACCTGAACACGGGCAAACCCCTCTCTTCTTAGCCTCTGAAACAGCCGTTGATGGGTCCCCTTCTGGTCGGTCACAACCGGAGACAGGATGATGACCTTGGTGCCCGGCTCAAGGGCCATGACCCGGTCTACCATTTGCTGCACGGTCTGGGTCGTAATAGACCGCCCACAGCGGTGGCAGTGGGGTATGCCGATACGGGCAAAAAGAACGCGGAGATAATCATGAATCTCGGTCACGGTTCCCACGGTGGATCGCGGGTTTTTGGTGGTCGATTTTTGCTCAATGGCGATGGCGGGTGACAGGCCTTCAATGGTGTCCACATCCGGCTTGTCCATGCGCTCCAGGAACTGGCGCGCATAGGCGGAAAGGGATTCTACATATCGACGCTGACCTTCGGCATACAGCGTGTCAAAGGCGAGCGTGGATTTGCCGGACCCGGAAAGACCCGTGATCACCACGAGTCGATTCCGGGGGATGTCCACGTTGATATTCTTGAGGTTGTGCTGGCGCGCGCCGCGCACGATGATCTTGTCAAGAGACATAAGCTGATTTACACGTGATTCATGCGGCTTTCGGAGATCCAAATCATATAATCAGGATCATTTCCAAAAGAGTTGCTGGGACCATAAGGGTTCAAGGATTCAAGGGTTCAAGTAAAATGCTTGAAGAAAAGCACTCGACCCCTTGAACCCTCGAACCCTTTGCATCAACTAATCGGGAGAAGAACCTATAATCAAAACAAGCCGGGCCGGCTCCGTCATGTTGGGCGAAATGAACGGCAATGTTCATATATTGTATCGGAAATCCGCTATCGTCAACCGATATTGAAGCTCCCTGTAGCAAGCTACGGGGAATCTTCACCGTAAGGAACGCTGACTTTTTTGGATGCGCTCGCTAACCCCGCCGCAAGCAGCGGGGGATGCGCTCGTTTTTGCGGTTCATGGACATCCATACGCTTTCGGATGGGAGGCGGGGTATCTCCGTAATCCAAGGCAGACCATGCCGCTGTTGCTTTGTCACGGTTGAAATACTGAGAAAAAACGAGTAGTATCAAAAAGGTGGTTTGAGATAAGTATGATTCACAAGAGCGGTTTGACTGGTATGGGAACAAAGACCCTTTTTTGACAAGTGGCACCGGGTTGGTAAACGCTAAACCGTTGCGGAGCTGTGAGGCCCGAAAGGAGGCAACATGAACAAGAAAATACTGGCAGCCATGATTTTGTCATTGGTCACCCTGTCCTGCTCTGCGAAGAAGCTTCCTGTAACCGGGGGCGACTACGTTGGATCGGATGCGGCCAAAATAGTGGTGATACGGGAGGCTTCGACCAGCAAGTGCCCGGCGTACGTGAGAGTGGACGGCGAGGTCGTTTGCCCCTTACCCAAAGGCGGCAATTGGTCCAGGTTTACTTTGGAGCCTGGATTGCACAAGTTCGAGGCGTTTTGCAGCGAGCGCGGAGCCAAGTGGGAGCCGAAGACCTTCAAAATCGAAGCCGGCATCACGCACTACTTCAAGGTCCACCACCGCCTGGCAGAGTTCGCGGCGCCGAAGATGCGCATCTCACAGATTACAGAAGTTGAGGCGAGCAACCTGATGGGCCTGAAGAAAAAGTACAAGTATGTTCCACCCCGAGGAGAATAAGACTGAAGGGAAGGCAAACTCGGCCGGGATGTCTTTGAGAAAGTAAAGAAATGGCGATTTCAAAAACACTGTTCAGGCAAAGCCCTATGACTCTGACCTAGCCCAAAGGGCCCAGGTCTTGAGACCGTACTCAACGGTTACTTTTCTTTCTTGATTGCCTGCAATCCTTTTTCGATCAGGGCACTAAACCCTTCAATGGTTCTTTGTCTCAAGAGCCTTCCGTTTACAAATACGGTGGGTGCTCCTCTCACCCCGGCTTTCTTCCCGTCCTGGATATCCTGGCTGATCTTAGCCGATATCTTAGGATCCTTCATGTCCTTCTGAAGTTTGTCCTGATTCAAGTTCAACTCACGCGTAATTTCCTGGATTTTCTTGTCATTGAGTTTGCTGAAATTCTTAAACAGGCGGGCCTGAAACTCCCAGAACCTCCCCTGGCTATTGGCAGCAAGGGCAGCCGCCGCGGCCATCCTGGCATATTTATGGTTTCTCAGTGGAAAATTCTTATACACCAGTTTCACTTGGTCGGGATACTTAGCGAGCACCTGCTCGAGTAAAGGCAATAGCCTTGCACAGTACGGTCATTGAAAATCGCTGAAAACAGTGATCACTACAGGGCCATCGGCCGGTCCCTTGAAGGGAGAATCTGAGACATCGATGTCATAGATGAACTCAATATGAATCTGTTGAATCGTCTTGTCCTTCCGGCTGGTGACGAAAAGGATGTCCTCCTTCGGGCCGGCCTTGATAGCATCTATATGGTTTCCGACCGTAATGCTGTCTTTCAGCTTGCCGTCCGCCGAGTAGATAAGGATGTTACTTTTGTCGGTAAGCACAAAAATCCACCGCCCATTGGCCGAAAATGCTACGTCGCATGGAGATTTCTCTAACTTCAATGTGTTGTGTACGTCCCATTCGACTGAAGCCATACTGCCACTGATCAGAGCCAGGCCAATAACCCATATCACCGCCAACGTAACGCACTTGCTTTTCACGTTAAGACCTCCCTCCTTGATGGCTGTTAGTAAGGTTGCTAGCAGCATGCACCCTGACAACCCGGACTCCTGGGACATTCGCGCGGGGTCAACGCGGGTGTGGCTGACCTGGTAGCTTTTGTCACAATGACGGACGCGATGTCAATAAGATAGACGCCACGGGATCTCTTGAGTTTTTCAAAAGAAACCTATATGGTTTTGCCGACAGGCGGAGCATCTTTCGTGGTCCCGGTTGGACTCAGTACCATACCGGCAGGCAGGGTTGAGCCTTGACAGCCCGGCAACGAACGCCGCCATGTCGGGGACGGCCATTTGTATCTCAATGTCTGGCGGGAGCGAATTCGCCCGCCGGGTATTTTGCTTATGTTCAATCCAATGCTGGAAAACAGTAGCTATGCCAACTAGTTATCTGGAATGGACCGATGAAAACGGCCAGGTTTGTCACCTGGAAGTCGTTGACAAGATTTTTGTTGGACGCAGTTGCCGGGGCATTGAAGAATCAAAACGGATTATTGTCAAAGATCCCGGAGTATCCCGGGATCATGCCATCATTAGCATGAGTGGTTCAGGTCTTCAGATCACAGACATGAGCAAAAATGGTGTCTGGATAAATGATGTACGGGTGGCGCCCGGTTCATCACAGGACTTGAACCACGGCGATGTCATCCGGGTGGGGAACGCCTTGCTCTATGTGAGATGTCCATGTCCTGGGCCCATTGAGGCAGATATGGACAGTACGAGGAGCGGGCCCATTGAAATGGTAGTGACCAGCCTGGTTGCTGATGTGAGAGGATTTTCAGCCTTGTCACAAAGGCAGGATTCGTCTGAGGTCTATGCCTTGATGAAGGATATCTTTGAGACGTTTACAGGGATCGTATGTGATTTCAAAGGCACGATTAAGGACTACGTTGGTGACGCGGTTTACGCCTTCTGGGATCATGGCTTTCAACCGCGCCAGGAACAGGCTCTGTTGGCCTGCCGCGCAGCGCTTAAACAGTTGAAAACTCTAGACCAAATGCGCTCCTCCACGTCGTCCGGCAGATATGTGGCTGTCGAGGGTTTGCCCATGGGGTGGGGGATCACGACCGGCAGGGTGACCATGGCGCACTACAGTTCGAGGGTCGCTGATTTGGCCCTGGTAGGAGACGCCACCAATCTGGCGTTCCGCTTGTCCGGTATGGCGAACAAAGATCTTTCCAGTCCAATTGTCATCTGCTCTCAGACTGCCGACCTGGTGCAAGACACCCTGTCGCTGGTTGATCTCGGATGCTCCGCTGTCCGAGGGCGCAGGGGGCGGGAACATCTTTACGGAATCAGGTAGAAGGGTTGCCAAAGAATAGATGCTAGTGCTATAGGACCCTGCACGAGGCGAGGCTGAGAGACACCACACATGAAATGCCCGAAATGCCAATCTGAACTCTTTGAGAAGGCAAAATTCTGCCCTGAGTGCGGTAACCCAGTCGGATCAGACGAACAGGGTCGGTTCCGTGCGAACACCTTGTCGCCCTTGGCCGGAGAGAAAATCACGGGCACGAGCAGTGCTGGCGAAGCGTTGGGAACCCCCACTGGCCTAAAACGGACGTTGTCTACGGAACTGGTTGGCACACACGCTGAAAGGGATACGTCCGTTGAGCTGAATGCATTAGTCGAAAGCCAAACATGGGAAGCGGGAGAAATTATTATACGGAACGGAGACAGGAACAGGGACCTTCTTTTCCTGATCAAGGGTCATGTTGAAATATTAACGAGCCCGGAGGGTGGGGATCTTGTACTCAATGAAGTTGACGCCCCGCACATCCTCGGAGATATCGCCTTTCTTTCCGGCCTTCCCAGAACGGCTACCGTCATGGCAAAAACGCACGTGAACGCTTTCGTCTTAAGATATGATAACTTCAAAAAACTGTTTGGAGAATTTCCCGAGTGGCTTCATCTTCTCTTAAGTTCCTTTACGAGTGGCATCAAGTCACTTCACTATAAGATCGCAGAACTGGAAGGACAAGCTGAAGCCCTTAAAAACCGTTCGGACTGAGATTGCGGCCCGAACCCGATATGCCGGACAACCTCTTTCATTTTGTAGGGTACAAGGGCAGTGGAAACCCCATTGATCGAATTCAGGAACGTCAGCAAGCGTTTTGGAGACCGAACGATTCTGGATGACGTGAATGCGCAGATTTTCGAGGGCCACGTAACGACCATTATAGGCAAGAGCGGAGGCGGCAAGAGCGTACTCCTCAAACACATCATAGGCCTGCTCTCGCCCACTGAGGGAACCATCCTGTTTCGCGGCAGGTCTGTTGATGAGATGAGCAAGACGGACTGGGACGTCTTCAGGAGTCAGTTCAGCTACTGCTTCCAGAATAACGCCCTTTTCGATTCGCTTACGGTCTTCGAGAATATTGCGTTGCCGCTGCAGCAAACGACCAAGTTGACCAAGAGAGAAATTGACAGCAGAGTTATGGAGAAAGTGGATCACCTCGACCTTGCCGAAGTCCCGCACAAATACCCGTCTGAACTCTCTGGCGGGATGCAGAAGCGGGTGGCTTTGGCTCGTGCGCTGGTCACAGATCCCAGTATTGTTCTTTTTGACGAGCCCAGCACCGGCCAGGACCCGATCAGAAAGAATGCCATCTTGAGCATGATAGTGCAGAACCAGGAAAGGTTTGGATTCACGACCATCATGATCAGTCATGATGTTCCGGACGTCTTCTTCATTTCAGACCGCATACTCGTTCTCTACGAGAAACAGATCGTTTTTCAGGGCACGTATAACGAACTTGACCAGTTCGAACATCCCATGGTCGACGAATTCGTCAAGAGCCTTGAAGGCATCCGGGACGAACTCACTGGTCTGCGTTCAAAAAACAGTTTCATGAAGCTCTATGAAGATGTGAGGGACAAAGCACCGCATGAGAGCACTATCGTGGCCACGTTTGCCCTTGACGACACGGATCGGCTCAGTGAAGAACTGGGACACACACAGGTACAGGGGATCATTCAGAGCCTCGGGGAATGCGTGAACAGACACTTTGGGGATGCCGGGATTTCTACCCGGATCGGAAGAAATCAGATAGCAACGATCCTTCAATGCTCGGACCCGGACAAGGCCGAGCTTGTGCTGGACGATTTCGCCGGCAAGCTTCAGGACAAGGGATTGGGCGCCTTTGAGGGTGAAGTCCACGCCAACGTCGATTCGCTGAAACCCTATTCGTTTTCGGTCTCTGTTGGACTGGCCGAAGCCAATCCCGGCGAGGACATACAGGTTACCGCGAAAAGGGCAGGATCGAGGACGAAAAAAATAAAACTGACACATTAGGGCTATGAAGGACAGAGATAGGGCTGAATGACATGGGAATGCAATCGTCAGATCCCGAAAAGACTCTCCTGGCGCCTTTTGCGCTACTGGGTCGGACCGTCACGGGTTGGGTGAATGAACTTGGGGCCGTAGCTATCTTTCTATGGAGGGCCTTTGTCATGATCTTCAGGCCCAGGCAGGTTTCCAGCATCATTCAACAAGTCTACTATATCGGGGCCAAATCCACGACTATTGTCATGCTGGTGGCACTTTTTACGGGTATGGTCCTGGGGCTGCAACTCTACTACGCTTTGGTCCAATTTGGCTCGGAGGGGGTCCTGGGCACCACCATATCTCTCTCGCTGGTCAGGGAACTAGGGCCCGTGCTGGCGGCCATCATGATTACGGCTCGGGCAGGTTCCTCCATGGCTACGGAAGTGGGCATCCAGCGTATCTCTGAGCAGATCGACGCCCTCTATACCATGCGCATCGATTCGTTGCGCTACCTGGTAAGCCCTAGAATTGCTGCCTCGGTCATCAGCTTTCCCCTGCTGACGGCCGTATTCGACCTGATCGGGATTGTTGGCGGATACATCAGTGCTGTCTTGCTCCTGGGCCTCAACGCCGGCACATACTTACATGGCGTGCAATCCGGCGTGGAGATGAAAGACATCACCGGTGGCTTTGTGAAGTCTATTGTCTTTGCCATTATTGTTTCCACGATTTGCTGCTTTCAGGGCTATTTCACGCACATGCGCAGGGATAGCTACGGCGCGAAAGCAGTTGGACTCTCCACCACGTCGGCCGTTGTGCTGTCGTGCGTCCTTATCTTGGTGGCAGACTATGTTGTGACGTCTTTTCTCATGTAAGGGTCCATGACAAACCATCCCTTGATCGAATTTAGAGACGTCACGAAGCGCTTTGGGGAGCGTACCATACTGCACAAGGTCAATCTGAAGATCTACGATGGCGATGTAACCACCATCATTGGCAAAAGCGGTGTGGGTAAGAGCGTGCTGCTCAAGCACATCATCGGGCTCTTAAAGCCGGATGAAGGTAGCGTTCTGTTTCAGGGCGAACCCATCGACAAGATGACGAAGGTTGAATGGAATGAATATGTCACTCGGATAAGTTACATGTTTCAAAACAACGCCCTTTTCGATTCGATGACGGTCTTTGAAAATGTGGCCATGCCCCTGCGACAAACCACTAGATTGAGCGAGAAAGAAATCAAAGAGAAGGTCATGGCCCGGGTTGAGCAAACAGAGCTGATGCCGGTGGTGAACAAATACCCGTCGGAGCTTTCAGGGGGGATGCAAAAGCGGGTGGCCCTGAGTCGGGCCCTGGTGACTGATCCGAAGATTGTCCTTTTCGACGAGCCGACGACCGGCCAGGATTTGATCCGGAGAAATGCTATATTGGGGATGATCGCTGAATGCCACAAGAGCTTCGGGTTCACCGCTATCTTGATCAGCCACGATCTGCCTGACGTTTTCTTTATCTCAAACCGCATTATCGCCCTGGATAAAGGAGAGGTTGTCTTCGAGGGCACACCGGAAGAACTGGAAAACTTCGAACATCCTTTTCTGGATGAATTCATTGATAGCCTGGAAGGATTCCAGGAACACCTGACCGGCCTTTACTCCAGGCGAAATTTTAGGGTGCGATATCAAAAGCAAATAGGCCAAAAACACGCTGATGAAACATTCGTGCTACTCACCTTTTCTGTAGAAGACATAGGACTGGTGGGTACCACTCTGGGGCAAGAAACGTCACAAAAACTGATCAGGGCCTTGGGCATATACTTGAATAAACACTTTGGCTCGGTAGGGGGATTCTCGACGCGGCAAAACACCGAGCAGTTTGTCACCGTGCTGCCGTTTTCGGATCTCAATGAAGCGCAGAAGATTCTGGACGATTTTGCCACGGATCTTGTGGAACGGGGGTTGTCCAATATTCAAACCAGTGCCCAGATTCCTGAAGGAGAATGCTTCGACTTTTCCATCTCTGCCGGGCTGGCCGAGGGTAAGCAGAACGAGGAAATTGGTTCGGTATTGGAACGGGCCGGGGCTCAACGGAAAACCATTGCACGATTTCAATGTGACAAGCGGAGGTAGAGGCAAATGCAAAAGTACGCCCATGAAACAGTGGTGGGAATCTTCGTCATCATCGGGTTGGTGTGTGTGGGGTATATGGCGGTAAAACTCGGCGATGTTTCTCTTTTTGGTGACAATTCATACACGATATACGCGCGGTTCAACTCGGTGTCCGGCCTGAAAGCGGGCAATCCCGTGGAAATGCTTGGGATGGAGATCGGAAAGGTAGCAGCCTTTAAGCTGGATCAGGATGACCTGCTGGCCATGGTGGAGTTGAGAATCAAGCCAGACATAAAGATCTATGAGGATGCCATTGCCTCGATCAAGACAGCCGGACTCATTGGAGACAAATATGTCAGCATCGATCCTGGGGGCGGGGGGGGTCTCCTAAAACCCGGCGACACCATCACGGAGACTGAATCGCCGGTAGATATTGGGGAACTCATCAGCAAATATGCCTTCGGAGACGTGAAGAAAGAGGAGGTGGAAAAAGATGAATGAGAAGTCAAGAAGCGTGGACATGAAAAGACAGGTTCTCGCATGGATCATGATGACGGTGATGGCCCTTTTTGCTTTTCCCCTTCAGGTGAGTGCGGGCACGCCGCAGCAAATCATTGAGGCACAAGTGAACAAAGTGCTTGATGTGTTGCGGGAGCCCGCCTCAGAGGGCGAATCTGGTAAAAAGGCCAAGGAAGAGAAGATCTGGTCTATATTCGATAGCATTTTCGACTATGCCGAACTTTCAAAAATGACCTTGAGTCGGAATTGGAAGAAACTGAATGGCGATCAACAGAAAGAGTTTGAAGAACTCTTTAGAAAGCTTCTTGGAAATGTCTACATGGACAGAATATTGGCCTACAAGGACGAAAAGGTCGCCTTTGAGAGGGAGACCATGCTTTCAGCGGACAAGGCCGAGGTTCAAACCAAAATCCGTACAAGCACCAAGGAGATCCCCATGAACTACAGGATGATCGCCAAGAATGATCAATGGAAGGTGTATGACGTCATTATCGAGGGCGTGAGCATGATCAAGAACTACCGCAGCCAATTCAATGACATCCTCGCGAAGAAACCTCCCGAAGAGTTACTGAAAATCCTCCGGAAGAAGGTGGGCAACGCATAAATCCCTGATCAATGACGAAAGGAGCCATATATCCTATGAGACGTCTATCATCTGCCGTTGTCATCATTGTTGTGTTCTTTATCATCTCCGTCTTCAAGCTGATCCCGTCGTCTTCTCTTGCATGGGCGGATGCATGGAATGTTGACAGACAAGAAACAGGGGCCTCGCTGGTAGATCAAGCCGTGTCCACACGGCAGGACATCGCGCTGGCCTCTGTTGACGATGATCCTGCCTCGCTGGACGAGGAAGAGGAAGAAGAAGTCGTGGAGATAGCGGATCCTATCTATTACTGGAACAAAGGCATGTATCATTTCAATGACAAGCTCTACTTCTGGTTATTTAAGCCCGCGGCAAGGGGATACAGGTGGGCGGTGCCTGAGTTGGTCAGGACGGGAGTCAGTAATTTCTTCTATAACCTGCGGTTTCCCATCCGGTTTGTCAGCTGTCTCCTTCAGGCCAAGGGAAGTGCGGCAGTGGGTGAACTAGGACGATTTGTCGTCAATACGACTGCAGGTGTCGCCGGTCTTAGAAATGTAGCCAAAGCCCACCCCAAGTTGAACCCAAGCGAGGAGGATTTAGGACAGACCTTCGGCCGGTGGGGGATCGGCAGCGGCTTTTATATCGTCTGGCCCTTTCTGGGCCCTTCCACGCTGCGAGAGTCCGTGGGGTGGGTGGGAGATCTGTTTCTGGATCCTGTCACCTATGTGGACCCGAGAGAAGCGTCTGCAGGGATCATGGTATACGAAGTGCTGAACAAGGCCTCATTTACGATCGGAGATTACGAAGCCTTGAAGGAAGCGGCCCTTGAACCCTATGTGGCCATTCGTGACGCCTACGTCCAACATCGGAAAAAGAAGGTCGAAGAGTAGCTTCACGGCTGGATCTTCCCTGGCAGGATATCCAGCGACCGGGCGGCCGGTAAACCTATGATCCTTCACGTGCCCTGAATGATCTTTTTTGGCCAGACGGATGTTGGTCTGAAACGGGCCAAGAACGAAGATAGCTTCGTTGTGAAGCCTGAACTGGGTCTTTGCCTTGTGGCGGACGGCATGGGTGGGGCTGCTGCCGGGGAACTGGCGAGCCACCTGTTTGTTGAGACCGCGGTGGAGGTGTTTTCGAGATCCCCGAGTCGATCTGAAAAGGAGACCGCTGACCTTGCTCAAAAGGCTTTTCAATGGGCAAATGAACGAATCCTTGATCACGTCGGGACGGAGCCTCGGCACAAGGGCATGGGCTGTACAGCAGAATTGGTGGCGTTTTGTAAAGACAGTTTTGTTGTAGGACACGTAGGAGACAGCCGCACCTATCTCCTTAGAAACGGGCAGCTGAAGCAATTAACCGAAGATCACTCTGTTGTCCAAGACCAGATAAACCGGGGCATCATCAGCCCGGCCCAAGCAAAAAACCATCCGCTCAGAAACGTCATACTTCAGGCAGTGGGGGTTAAAGAAAAGATAGAGGTGGACGTCATGACAGGCAAAGCACTTGCGGGCGACCTCTTTCTACTTTGCTCGGACGGACTCACGGATATGGTTGATGACACATCGATTCAGGAAACGCTTTCCGTGACCGGCGCTGTCCCTGCAAAGGCAAACAACCTGATTGAGCTTGCAAAATCCGCTGGCGGCCATGACAATATTACCGTGGTCCTGTCTCAAGTAGTCTGATCATCGGCGATCTCGTCCTCCGGCGCGTTGTTGTCCTCCGACGCGTTGTCGGTTGCCTGAAATTGTTTCCGCATGAAGTCTGAAAGATTGACCCTGTCGTATCTCTGAGTCAAATCCTGTCTGAGGGCAGTCATGTCCTGTAGAAGTTCTCCTGCGCTTTGATATCGGAGCCGCTTGTCTTTCTCCAGACATTTCATGATGATGTGATTCAACGCGTCCGGAACATCCTGCCGGCAGTCTGTTATGGGTGGTATCTCCCTTTCCGGGATGGATCTGATGGCTTCTATATCACTGGTGAATTTATAAAGTCTTTTGCCTGAAAGCATTTCATAAAACACGATCCCCAGGGCATATAGGTCTGCCTGGTGGTTCACCGTTTGCCCCAGGGCCTGTTCGGGAGACAGGTAAGCAAGCTTTCCCTTGATAACGCCCGAGTGGGTCAGGCTCGGTTCAGAACTTGTCTTCGATATTCCGAAGTCGCTTATTTTTACTTCTCCTTGAAATGAAATCAGAATGTTCTGAGGACTGATATCTCGATGGACAATGTTGAGGGCCTCCCCTGACTTGTGGTCTTTTTTCGAGTGGGAGTACTCCAGCCCCATAGCCACTTGAGAGGCAATAAAAACGGCTTGGTCGACGGTCATTTGGTCCTGAAGTTTGGCCATCACCTCGCCCAGATTCTTTCCCCGGACATACTCCATGGCAATAAAATAAACGTTTGCGATTTTACCAAAATCAAGGACCTGGACCACGTTCGGGTGCTGCAACAAGGCCGCCAATCTCGCTTCTCGGATGAACATGTTGACAAAATCCGAATTCTCAGCAAGGTGGGGCAGAACCCTCTTGACAGCCACTGTCTTGCGAAAACCGTCCTGGCGTTCGTAGCCCGCCACGAATAGTTCAGCCATCCCCCCTTGTGCCACCTTCTTTTCCAACAAATAGGGACCCATCCTGGTCATACCCTCCATGGCCTTTTGTGCCTTTAGGGCTCTTGCCATGGACAGGCGATCCATGGTCACAAGTATGGCTAACAACAAGACAAGGAGGGTATGACCAGGATGGGTCCCTATTTGTTGG
>Ga0307444_1000065_pt1 | contig 54299 bp, 43 predicted proteins | sample SalMarSW160340MG_FD_202145 | JGI IMG/M metagenome (GOLD analysis project Ga0307444, IMG submission 202145) | Salt marsh sediment microbial communities from the Plum Island Ecosystem LTER, Massachusetts, United States - SW1603-40 | ecosystem: Environmental > Aquatic > Marine > Intertidal zone >...
GCGCATCAAGAAGTTCGGCGCTTTTGATATCGATAGTTTTTCACCGGTTCTTGGAGGGCTTTTGTCAGGTCTGGGTTTTGCTCATGACCAGTCCATCGTGCACCGTGATATCAAACCCTCGAACATTATGTTTTCTGATAAATCTTCTGCTAAACTCGTTGATTTCGGCATCGCCCAGATGGTCAGCGATCAAAAAATTACAAGGACCGGGACTGCGGTCGGGACGCCGAAATACATGTCACCCGAGCAGGTAAGAGGTAGAGAACTCGACGCGCGCAGCGATATCTATTCGCTCGGCATAACGATCTATGAAGCTCTGACCGGAAAGGTTCCTTTTCAGGGTGACACGGATTATGAAATAATGCGCAAGCAAGAAGAGGAAATACCGTTGTCGCCCGGCGATATAAACCCGCAGATTACCAGAGTCTGGGATCATCTTATTCTCAAGTGTTTGTCTAAAGATCCCGGACAGCGACCGCAGAGCTGCCGGGAAATATCGCATATTCTAAAGATGAACATCGTCACTGATGTGCCCCAACCACGGGTCAAGATCAAAGCGCATCCTGCTCATGACATAGAACAGGCAGATGTTGACCAGGAGCCAGAAGCGAAAGCGGCCGGTAAAAAGCGGACGAGGAAGCTGCACGCTATTTTTTATATCGGTCTGGGTGTGCTTATTGCCTGTACGATCGTGGCTTTATTGTACTACTTCACGATCCACTATCCGCGCCACAAGGAAAGAATCGAACCCGTGCTCTTTGGGGTCAAAAACCAAGCTGACGAGCAAATTACGATCGAATCTCCGGCGCGCAAGTATTCCATAATCGGCAATTTGATCGCTGGCTCATCGTATGTGAAAAATGCCTTTGTTTTGTGCGACGAGGCAAAATTGGGTGAGATTATCGACCAGATCAGACAGGACGAACCAGAGATCACCTATGTACATTTTACGGATGACCAAAATACCATCATCGCCTCGAGCGATCCCGGGAAAATGGGCGCGCTGTACAATTCAAAGCTCCTTGATCCAGGTAATAATGCAGTCCGGCAACGCGATCGGTTTTATGAATGCGGTTTCAGTATAGAACTCGAAGAGAAAAAGTTCGGCGCATTGTATTTTGGAGCGCTAACGAGTGAACAAGAACAAACATTAACCCAGCATGAGTTGCGCGTTGAAAGGTATAAGAGTATCGGTCAGATCATTGCCCACTCTTCATATGTTGAAGATATGCTGACAATGGACGAAATAGCGACGCTCGATGATGTCATCAGCGAATTACGTGATGCGGTAGCTGATATATCACTGGTGCATTTTACAGATGGACAGGGTTTTATAATCGCCTCGAGTGACCGGGCTTCTTTAGGCCGTGAATTTTTCAGCGACATCTTTAATAACACTGAATGCGTAGTCAGGTCAAAAGACGGTTATTACGAGGGTGGATTTAGTATCAGGATAGGGGAGAAAAAAATCGGTGTTTTGTATTTCAAAACGGATATTGCACAGCCGGATAATCCTCAGTAATAAACATTTTTTAATTTTTTTCTGTCAAAATATCAGTAGAGGAGGTAATTATGGCAGATAAATTTCTTGAACGGTGGGAGCCGTTTAGAGATATGCTAAATTTAAGAGCTGATATGGATAAGGTCTTTAAGAGTTTTTTCAGCGGATTCCCCGAAGAAAGAGAAGGGTATTGGGCGCCGATCATTGATATTGAAGAAGACAAAGACAAGATCATTGTGAAAGTTGAGATTCCGGGTATGAGAAAGGAAGACATACAGGTTGCTGTTCACGGCAATATACTTACAGTATCTGGTGAGCGCAAACAGGAGAGCGAGCTCAAGGATAGAACTTATCACCGTATTGAACGCGCTTATGGAAAATTCAGCCGTACTATCACCCTGCCTTCTGAGGTGGATGCTGATGAGATCAAGGCATCTTACAAGGATGGTCTGTTAAAGATCGATCTACCCAAACCAGAATCCATTAAGCCGAGGCAAATCGATGTCGAGATAACTTGAGTTGTTTCTGAATGAAAAGGTCGGGCATTGCCCGACCTTTTTTTATGGACTTTGTATTTTGGATCGCTACTCTTTTATGATTTTTCCTTTTTCTGGATTATCAGTCGCTTTCTTCTTGCGTTCGAATAGCGTGTATATCACCGGGATGAACACGAGGGTCAAGAATGTTGAAAGCAATAATCCGCCGATGACTGATCTTGCCATGGGGGCACGCATCTCACTGCCGGCTCCGATACCGAGCGCCATGGGGATGAGCCCGAAAGTGGTGGTCAGTGCGGTCATGAGGATGGGTCTGAGACGGACTCTTCCCGCCTCGATCACTGAATCAAAAAGCGTCATACCTTGATCGCGTCGCAGTTGATTAGTATAGGTAATATAAACGATTGCGTTGTTGACTACGATGCCGCCGAGCAAGAGCACGCCCATCAGACTTTGCATGTTGATCGTCGTGCCGGTAAAAAAGAGCATCCATACGACACCGATGAGCGCAAGCGGTACCGTAAACATAATAATGAAGGGTTCTTTGAACGATTCAAACTGCCCGACCATGATCATATAAACAAGAACAAGCGCAAGCAGTATGACGAGGCCTAGATCCCGGAACGTGTTCATCTGTTCCGCAAAACCGCCACCCATCTCGACGATAAAATCGGCGGGTTTTTGTATATTCGTAACTATTTTCTGGACCTGGGCAGCGACACTTCCCATGTCACGTCCTTCGACACTACCGGTTATCGTAACGATACGTTTATTATCCTCGTGGTTGATTGAAACAGGTCCTACCGAGATCGTGTCCTTGATGAAATTCTGTAATGGCACCTCACCGAGCGGAGTCGTTATCGTCATCGATATTACTTTCTTGAGATCATCGCGGTACTTTTTGTCGATCATCAGTTTAATGTTGTATTCATTCCCCTGTTCACGGAATTGACTGGCTACCGTGCCTTCCAGACGTGAGCGCAGAACGCTGCCGATCTGATAAGGCGTGAGTCCGAAGTTCGCGGCCTTGAGGCGGTCGATGTGCAGCTGGTATTCTGGTTTTCCCTCACCAAAACTAGATTCAATACCAACGAGTCCTTCAACGGTTTGGAGCGTATCCATCAAAAGATTAGATATGTTCTGTGCTTTTTCGCGGCTGTATCCGAAGATCTTGATTTCAATGGGTGAGCCCCCGCCGAACATGGAGAAATCATCCTGACCGTATGTTACTTTTAATCCCGGAATGATATTTTCTATCTGAGGTCGCAGGTCACGTTGAATATCGAAGACAGAACGAGCGCGTTTTTCGCGTTGAGGCAGTTCGATCCAGATCTGAGCCGCATGCGGGCCTGAGGTGGACATGAACAAGCTCATCATACCGCCTGAGCCAGAACCGATCGATGTTGACATGATATCGATCTCCGGTACTTGTTCGGCGACGATCTTTTCGAGTTTTTTTACTGCCGAATCAGTGACCCACATATTCGTGCCGACCGGCATTTCGGCATTGATAATGATCTCACCCTGGTCTACATGGGGAGTCAGTTCAGTGCCGATAAATGGTATCAAACCTCCTAGGCTGACAACGAAGACACCGAGCGTGACAAGTACGACCATCAGTCTGTGGTGCAACGCCCATTTAATGATATGTGTATAAACATTTTCGACGCGCACATAGAAATCCGCCAGGCGCTGACCAAATGCCTGTCTTTTCAGCGTTTTAAAGCGCACAGAAAGCATCGGGATGATCGTTAATGCCACCAAAAGGGACGAAATGAGTGCAAAGGTAACGGTAAGGGCTAATGGTTTAAAGAAAACCGAGGCCAGACCGCTGACCAAAAGGAGCGGCAAAAATACCGCGACTGTGGTCAAGGTCGACGCCGTGATCGCCGCCGTTACTTCCTTGGCACCAGCACAAGCAGCTTTTTCAGGCTCTTCACCTCTTTCCTTATGACGGAATATGGCCTCGAAGACAACGATCGCTGAATCGAGGACCATGCCTATAGCGATCGTCAAGCCGCCGAGGGAGATGATATTAAGACTGAGCTTGAAGATATACATGGAGAATAAAGAGAAAAAGACGGTGATCGGGATCGCGACCGCCATATAAAGGGTCGAGCGGAAACTACCAAGGAAAACAAATAGGATAATAACCGCAAGTATTGCGCCGAAGATCAGGGTTTCCGCAGTACTGCGCACTGAACGGTTGATAAAGTCTGCCTGGTCAAAAATGATGTCGACCTGGACACCGGGTGGCAGGTCTTCTTTTATTTTGTCGAGTTCGTTGACGACCGCGGTCGCGACCGTGACGGTATTGGCGTCAGTACGCTTCTGTACAAAACCCCATAACGAACGGACACCATTAGTCCGCGAGATAGAGGTCTGTTCTGATGCTAATGAGCGGACCTCGGCGATCTGGGAAAGCAGTATCGGTATGCCGTTATTATTGCCAACGATGGTATTTCTGATCTCCTCGAGGTTATCGTACTCACCGATCGTTCTTACGATATAGATCTTGCTCTCGGTTTCAATATTACCGAGTGGATAATTGATGTTCTGAGCCTGGAGTGCATTAGTGACTTGATCCGGGGTTATCCCTGTTCCTTTCAGTTTGAGCGGATCGAGCACGATCTGTATTTCTTTCATCGCTTCGCTCATAGCATACGACGCGGCAACACCGCCCACACGCTGGAGCCGATCGGCGACATCCTCGGCGACTTCATCGAGTTCAAGCGGGTTGATATCGCCACCCACAGTATACATGACCACAGGTTGCTGTGAAATATCGAATTTAAAAATAAGCGGGTAATCTGCATCGTCTGGTAAGTACGGGGTTATATAACCCAATACATCGCGCACGTCATTTGAGGCCGCATCAATATCTGCTCCCCAATCGAACTGCATGAAGATCAAAGAAAGGTTCTCTGAAGTCGTTGAGGTCATCTTATCGAGGTTATTGACCGTACCAAGACTTTTTTCAAGCGGGTCAGTTATTTGCGTCTCTATTTCTGCCGGACCAGCACCAGGATAGGTCGTCATTATGAACATCATGGGAAAGGTAACATCGGGGAAAAGGTTGACCGGTAGCTTAGTGACCGAGATCAAGCCGAATAATATGATGGCGAAAAAAACCATTAGTACGGTTAGAGGTCTTCTGATCGATATCTCAGTAAGATTCATTATTCACTCCTTGGAATTGGATTGATTTTTTCCCCACCGGCGAGTCTTTGCTGTCCAACGACCACGACCTGCTCACCTTGTGCAATACCATCGAGGATCTCCACAAATTTGTCACCGACCAGACCAACCGTGACATCGCGGCGTTCTGAAGTGCTGTCCCTGACCACGAATAAATAACTGTCGAGCAAAGCATCACGTGGGATGATCAGTACGTTTTCCCTGGAACCCAAGCTTAATGTTATCCGGGCGGTCATGCCGGGTTTTAATATCTTTTTTGGATTATTGACGACTGCCTTGGCGCTTATGGTCCGGGTTAACGGATCAATGACCGGGCTTACCTCTGATACTGTACCGTTGAATTGATTCCCGGGTGCAGCATCGACCATAACGCGGACTTTGCCGCCTTTGTTTATACAACCCATTGCATTCTCAGACATATTGAAGACAACCTCGACCGTTGAGAATTCAACGACCATGGCTACTGGTGACTGCGGGGTTACCATTGAACCATTGTCGACCATGATATTAGCGACATTACCACTGATCGGTGCGGTTATGTAACCCTCTTCATATTCAAAACCTAATGTCTCGTTACGCAAAGCCATAAGCTTGCTGTCTTTATTAACATAAGCGCCTTCTTTTACCAGTACGCGTGTAATGCGACCCATTATTTCGGGGAAGACATAGGCAGTTTTGTTTGCCTTTATCGTGCCGATGATCTCACACGTGCTCTGGACATTTCCCAGCCTCACCGGAAAGGTCTCGACCGGTACTATTTTCTCGGTTTCTTCCTGTGCGGCTGGTTTTTTCGAGACACTGATTCTGACTATGATAGCGATAGCCAAGACAATGACGATTAATAAAATAATTAAGAACTTGCGCATCTATTCCTCCTTACCGATTGCTTTGTTGATCTCGGCTTTTGCCGTGTAATAGTCTTTCAGTGCCGAGAGATAATTTGTTCTTGCCTGCATTGTGGCGAGTTGAACGTCCATGAATTCCAGGTTTGTCGCCAGACCATTGCGGTAACGTACATCGATGATCTGGTATGTTTTTTCTGCTTGAGTAACATTATCCTGTGCTGCGACAATGGACTGCTTTGCAGCCTGGAAATCGTAAAAAGCCTGTTTTACTTCGAGAATAATACCTTTTTCTAAATTTTCAAAGGCCAGCTGGGCCCCTCTTGCCTGGAGCGTTGCCTGTCTGTACTGTGCGAGATTTCTAAAACCCGTGAATATGGGGAAGTCAAAACCGATACTAAAGGTGATATTCGTGCCCCAGTCATCGCCGCCAAGACCAAATGGTCTTGTCCGCGAATAGGTCGCGCCGGCAACGAGCGACGGCAAATTTGCACGGGCTGCGATCGCTTTACTCAGCTCTGTTATCTGTGAATATTTTTTCAGGTTTTTCAATTCAACGCGGTTTTCAATGGCGGCTGTGGTCAGGTCATCGATAGCGAATTCCTCTTCAGCCATTTGTAGTTCACCGGTAAGCTTGAATTCCTGCTGCAGGGGCAGTCCCAGGAGCATTTTGAATCCTTCCCGAGCCAGTTTTAGACCATTTTCTGCTTCGATCACTTGTGGTTTCAGATTAGCTACCTGGACCTGGGCGCGGAGTAGCTCGAACTGAGGTACAAGACCGGCCCGGTATCTTGTTTCAACGGATTTCGCATGTCTCTCAAGTTGTACCAAACTCTCGCGTGATAGGTTTACCATCTGCTTCAGTATGAGTATGCCGTAGAATGCATCAGTTACTGAATATCGCACTTCCTGTTTTTTTCTTACCAGGTTGAGTTCGGCAATATCCTTACCGATATCAGAAATTTTGTAAGCATTATATATCTTACCCCAGGTAAAAAGAACTTGCTGAAGAGAAACTTGATAGCTATAGTTTTCATGTTGTCCTACTGGTATGAGCACGCTGTCGAATTCAAAAACCGAAACATCACTCATATATGCATAGTAGCCGCTCGCCGAAATGCTGGGATAGAATGCCGACCGTGCTTCATCGACCATCGCTTGAGCAGTTCCGGCATCCAGGGTCGATTGTTCGATCTCCGGATTGTTCTGCAGCGCATAATCTATTGCCTGGTAGAGCGATAATTCTAGTGTATCAGTCGGTGCTGTACCTATAATAAATATCAAAATAAATGCCATGTGTACCTCCGATCAGGGTATAAAGATCTTGAGTCCGACACCGTGTTCCCAGATCTTTTCATCCTTATCAAAATACCCGTATTTTTCAGGTTCGCTACTCGCAATATAGTTGAAGCGCGTTGCATATTCAAGAGCGATATATCTTACCGGTCTAAGCTGCAGTGTTAAACCGCCGACAAAACCGGCGTCCTTTTCAGACATTTCTGTATTATCAGGCAGGACAACGACTGAACCGTTGTCCAGAGCGTGCCATAAGTATAGTCCAAAGCCTGTTTCAAGGGTGAATTTGAACCAGGTGGATTCTATGAAGGGCAAAAGATCAAAACTCGTACACAGCGTGAGCGGAACGAATTCATATTCATAAGTTTCTGTACCAGAAACTGCGGGATAAGTTACCATATTACCTCTGAATTTCAAACCTATACGGGGTATAAAATTCCTTATCTCAAGCTCGCCGCCAAAGCCCCATTCACCTCTTGGATCGAGGTCATCTTGATACAGATAATTATAAGCATAGTGGGGGCTAAAGGAAAGCACGATGCCATTGTTTCCATTAGCTGTTGCGATAAATAGGGGCAAAGTCAGTAAGATTATATTCAGCATACTACCTCCTTTTCTTCAAACCATTAAAAAACAGTCCAAGTATTTCACTTTTGTCTATTTGTTTCTCGGATACGATATAATTAACAAAAAATCCAGTGCGTATCGTGTTGAGATAATGAAGGGCTGCTACGTGCGGCTCGATTTTTCTGAATTCCTTTTTTATAATACCCTGTTCAATGATCCGCGCGATAATATCGATCATTTCCTTTAAACGAACATACATTATTGGTTTTACCGCCTTCATTATCTTACTCGAGAGATTTATGTTCTCAATGGAGAACATAAAAAATGAGCTCTTCAGTCTGATCATTACGTCGATCCACTCATCCGCTATTTTTTTCAGTTTTTTTGTGGACGACATCGATTCTTTCTCAACCTTATGCAAATATTCAATACCCACCTTGAAATGCTCTTCAATGACATCGATATATAGAGAATCTTTGTCTTTAAAATAAAGGTATAGAGTGCCTTTTGCAAGACCTGCGGCCTGGGCGATATCATCGACAGTTGTTTTGAAAAAACCCTCCTTGGCAAATATCTTCAATGCGCAGTTTATGATTTTTGCTCTTGTATCCTGTTCTTTTGTTTTCATATCAGTTTAGATTCCTTATTCTTTAAAAGGTTTATAATGACTGACCAGTCAGTCATTATATCGGAATATGGGGGTTTGTCAAGGGGGAAATGATCATCAGGGAAAAGCGGGTTTAATCCCATCTTGTCCTGTGCGCGAACGATTAATATTGAGCATAGTTGGCATTCTGTCGAAAATCAAGGCATAACCCGGCACGGGTAATCGGCTTGACATTGCCCGAAGCGACGCTATAATTGATTTTAGATAATTGCGCACTGACCGAATCATTAACCAAGGAGGTTTGCTTGAAGAAAATTCTTCGATATGGATTTGTTTTTTTGATAAGCGGTTTCTTTTGTTTTAGTTTTGGAAAGTCGGTTGATGAGTATATGGTAGAAGCACAAGGATATTTGGACAAAAATAATATAGAACAGGCGATCGCGACAATGGAGCAGGCGGTCAAGGAGTACCCTGACAGTTCTGTCGTTTACACTTATCTGGGCGTATTCTACAGTGAAAGAGCGCAGGGGATGTCGGATTTCTCGGTGATATTCGAAGTGCTGGAAAAAACTTTTGCGATGTGGGATAAGGCCATAGAACTCGATCCGAATAATTTCGAAGCTCTTTTCTACCGCGGCGCGTGGGGTGTCTCGATCCCGAAGTTCGCGGGACGGACTCAAAACGGGGTCGAGGATCTTGAGACCGTTGTCATGGTTTTTGAAAAATCGGGTGATCCTTCTTTGCAGGAATATCTGGTCCAGGCATACCACTATCTTGGAACGGGTTATCAAAAACTGATGGAGCTGGAAAAGGCAAAGACGTATTATAATAAGGTGATTAAGGCCGCACCGGGTACTGACCTGGCCGAACAGGCACAGGGAAACATATCGAGAATAGCTGATTTTGAAAAATGGCAAGCAGAACACGATATTCAAGCCAGGGTCGATAACCCTCAGATCACTCAACTCGAGCAAGAACTCGCTCAAGATCCTGATGATACCGGATTAATATTATCCCTGGGACAGCAATACCTGGACACTGACCGATACCAGGATGCCGTAGGTTTACTGCAGAGAGCTATAATGGTGGATTCAATGAATGTCGATATTTATAAATTGCTCGCCATGGCTCTACAAAATTATGCCGGCGAAGAATACAATGCAAGGATATCGCTCGATACTGATTTCCGAACGGACCTGGCTTTTGGGTTGATGGCGATTCTCGATAGAGCAGTGGCGGTAGCTCCTGATGATATCGAGCTGAGGTTCTGGCGTGGTGTTGCCGGTGTGCAGATGCCGTTTTTTGTGGGCAAGCTGGATCAGTCCATCGATGAGCTGAATCTGGTCGTGCAAAGTGATTTGCCTGATGAAGATAAGGCTCAGGCCTTGTATTGGCTTGGACTAGCCTATCAGAAAAAAGCCATGACGCATTGGATAAAAGTGGTGACCGAGTATCCTGATCTTGAAGCAGCCCAGATGGTTTTCGATGAAATCACTCCCCGGATCGACCGTCTCGATCTTGCTGCACAAAAAAAACCATACGTGACGATCGATTTCATTATCGGCTTTCGCGATGAGCTTGCTCCGCAGACCGCAGTATGGGTCGAAGAAAAAAACGGCAAATTCATCAAAACAATATACGTATCCGGGTTTAGCGGTTATGCCAGGGGTAAGCAGGTGAACTTACCGATGTGGTCGCATTCCTCAGAATATAAAGACGTCGATGGCGTTACCGCAGCAAGCATCGATCTTGGTCATCATGTGTATGTCTGGGACCTGAAGGATTTCTCCGGCAACAAAGTGAAGTCAGGTGAATATGCGGTCGTCGTCGAAGTTGCTTTCTGGCCGAGTATGCAGTACCAGAGAGTTTCAGCAGTGGTCGAGATCGGGAAGAAAGGCAAGAAAGTGATTACTGAACAAGGAAACCTCATCCCTTACCTTGAAATTAACTATACGAAGTAGCTACGATGATATTGATTAGCCTGATTCTTTTGCTCCATTCTGAAGGGGCACTTTCACGCGTGAAGATATATTATCATGACCATAGCCAGTTAATAAAAATCGTGCAAACACCAGAGCTTTCCGTACTCAGGCATCGGGCTGGCGAGTATCTTGAAGTTGTCATAGAGCCTGATGATATAGCCGTGCTCGATGCTTTGGGCCTGGAATATGATATTGTATTGGATGACATCGCCCGACATCACGAGCAGGTACGCAGTGATAAGAGGGGCGGTGTATTCGGGAATTACTATCTATATAACGAGGTGCTTCAGGAAATACTCCAGTTACAAGGACAGTATCCAGGTTTGCTCAAAGTCGATTCATTGGCGATCCGCTCTATTGAAAACCGCGCGCTTTACACGGTCAAGGTATCGAACAGCCCCGGCGTAAATAATGGCAAACCCGAAGTCCTTTTTTCCGGTGCGATTCATGCATATGAACCGATCGGCGTATCAGTATGCATGAACGACATGACTCATCTCTGCGAGAATTATGGATCAGATCCGGAAATTCAGTGGCTCGTAGATAACCGGCAGATCTTTTTTATCCCGGTCATGAATCCTGACGGCTATGTGTATAATGAAACTTATCCATCGATGATGTGGCGTAAGAACCGAAGATATAACTCGGGTGGTTCTTACGGTGTCGACCTCAACCGCAATTACCCATACAAGTGGGGGTATGATAATGTCGGTTCCAGTCCAACCCAGTCTGCCTGGAATTATCGCGGCACTGAACCAGCTTCAGAACCGGAAACCCAGGCGGTAATCGATTTTGTAAATGCACATAGCTTTCGAACCTGGCATAACCACCATTCGCCAGGTGATGTATTGCTTATTCCTTTCTCATACATGAATAGTTATCCCTGGGATGATACACTCGAATACTATACGATATGCCGCGAAGAAAGTCTGCTCTATGGCTTCGTGGACTGGGGTAATTCAACGCAGGCCTATGGCTACCCGTGCAATGGCGAGTTAGGCGATTGGGCATGGTGTGATTCTGCGACGTATATGATATTTGGACTCGTTCCCGAGCTTGGTCCTGATTACTGGGGTGGATTGAACGATTCCTCTGAAATAATCGGCATCTGTCAAGATATGCTCCAGGCCGAGATATACCTTATGGAAGTGAGCGGTTTTTTCCCGGTATTTTCCGCTTTTACAGTCATCGATACCTTTGCAAATGCCAATAATGATGGTGTGCTCAATCCCGGTGAGACTGCCAGTCTCCATATTGTATTACAGAATAAAGCAGTAGTGGATACGGCTTCTGGTTTATGTGGTTATCTCAGGACAACCAACGGGCAAATCAATATTATGGACTCGATCGGCAATTATGGTGATGTGATAAGACTCGCCCAGGCTTCAAATATCGCTGATCCTTATGGTGTCGCCTGCAGTAGTGGAGCCACGCCCTATGAATGGGTGTATTTTTCTTTGGGCCTTATCTGGGATCAAGGTGCATATGAAAAAACCCTGATCTGCTCATTGCAGGTCGGTCCACAAACCGGGATCACCGAGTACGTTGAAAGGGTACCAGCACGAGTATCGGTCTGGCCAACGATAATCAACGGCTTGATGCGCCTACCCAAAGATTTACCATATAAAATTTTCGATATCACTGGATGCGAAGTAGCCGATCAACACCTTGCCCCGGGGATTTACTTTGTTGAAATCGACGGCACAATTGCGGGGAAGATAGTCAAGATTAGGTAGGGACCAGACAGTAGGAACTGAGAACTAGGCACCAGGAAGAAAGAGAGTAAAGAGAAAGGGAATACACTGCGTTGAAGTTACATTTCATTGAAGTCACATCCGCCACACAGCATGGCGGATTGCAGACACGCTCCGCTGAAGTTACAAAATAAACTAGAATAATCTGATATCCTGATATACTTTGTAAACTAAATGATCCGAACGTTCAAATATGTAAAAATATACCCAACATAAGGTATTTTCTTCATACAAAGGCAAATTCTGCGCAAAATCACGTTGAATTCCACGATATTATTTTAAAAAACGGGCATGGATATTGCGAAATAGACATGCATGAAGAACACTGGGCCCTTCACCAATATGTTGGTGCGGGGTGGGATTAGACAAATCCCGACCTTTGTACAAGGCCGCGTGGACACTGGAGATTTTCACCCAAACATCATGTTTGGGGGGATCCCTTGGAGGTGATTTATGGTCGGAACAGTAAGTAAAGTCGAACCAGAAGTATGCACCTATATCGATCCGCAAGAGAACAGCTTGACCATAGAAGTTATCCTGCCAGGTGCTCACAAGAACAGCATCAAACTCAAAGTCAATTCGCGATGTCTGTTGGTCTATGCAGCTTCAGATACTGTCAACTATGCAAAATACCTGACATTTAAAGATCCAGTAGCTGCGGAAAAGGCAAAAGCTGAATACGAGAATGATATACTACGCGTCACAGTATCTCTGAGGGCTTGATATGATCGAGTCCCTCAATGAAAAGGGTGGTATTATGTGATAATAATAAGGTAATGATATGTTCTCATAGAATTGGAGTGGCGTATATCGCCGCTCCTTTTTCATTATTAGCTGCTCTATTGAATATCTGAATAAGGGTCGCTGGAGAATAACCAGAAATGACATGTACCGATTCTTATTCTCGGCATCGATACTCCTTGTCCCAGCGCTCCACCGAGGTCATCTATAACGATTTCACTGACCGGATAAGTACGTATTTCACCAGGCGAGACCGTAAGGACCTCTGTTGTCCCGCCTTCGATAGCGAATTCACTTGCGCATGAAGCATACCCTTCAACGATCTCGCCGCCGGCAAGAATGCATTTTTCGGTTACTTCCAGGACGAGCGCATTCGCTTTGATCGACCATGATCCGGCTATGCTCGACAGACGGTTGCCCCAATCCATCTGATTGGCGGTGATCTTGAATGCATGATCAGGGTAAAAATAGATCAACTCACCATAACCGGCGGCGACCATCGGGCTTACATGCCAGATTCCGACCAGCTGGTCATCAGCCAGAGCGATAGCCTGGCTTTTTTTATGCGCTGGCTCGAATAGCTTGATCCTTTCGATGTTTATTGAATCGATCCATGTTAAATAATCATCAACGTTAGATGTGAGCGGTTCATACCAATAAAACTTACTGAACCATTCCTGCAAATCTTTTGATTTAAAAGCATATGCATGCTGGGCATAGATCATGTTCCTCAATAATCTCAGTTCATTTCCATTTAATATCGCCAGATTATCATCTGAGAATACCCGCTGGAGTTGCTCAAGCGCGCCGTCATAAATGGCTTTAACCGCGTTATCATTATCGAGCTGTTCATATGATTGCTTTTCAAATTCCTCGATTTCCTCCTGGGTAAAGGAAAACAGAAAAAGCGGGAGTAGCAGAATAATGATCTTAAGAGACGATCTGCACATATGCAGACATTGTAACTATCCTGTAATGTTTGTCAATACAAGCTGAAAATCCCTTGACATAATTATAATCGAGAGTATATTTATCAAGGAGGTATAGCTATGAGATTTTCCAAAAGTACTTTGTTTTTCTTCACCCTGCTTATTATACCGTGTTTTCTGGCAGGTGCTTCCGGGGATGTCTATGACATAGCAGCAAAGAGCAGCATAGTTAAGCCGCAGCCCATCGTCGAGACCCCGGTAGTGAGTGAACTTCAGGTGTATGCCGTGTTGTGGGACACGACGCACGGTGTTTATTTGGACTACCAGCCATTTTCCCGGTATACGCAACTGGTCGCCAATCTTGCTGACAGCGGTTACACAATGGCATGCTGCGGTACTGGCGTGCATACAATGGACCTTTCCCAGTATGATGTCATTGTCATCGCAGTCGGTAGTAGCTGGTATAGCGTGTATACACAGGAGGAAGTAGACTCGCTGGTAAGCTATTATGGTCAGGGCCATGAGCGTGTTATACTCACCGGTGATATGAATTTTTGCGAGAACACATACTATGGGACTGCAGACAATATCGTCTTTACTGATAATCTTTTTGACTGGTTGGCTGAGACCGGCGGCATTCTCATTATGGGCGATAACCCGGGATGCGCTAACGGAAATGTCAACCCGGTTTGCAGTGCCTTTGACATGACTGCAGGCGTAGCTGCGCTCAGCCCCAATGATCTTTACTTCACGAATTTCGCGGCCCATCCTATTTTCAATAATGTTAGCACGGTCTATTACCGAGCAGCAGGTGAGGTGGCGGCCAATATACCCTCAGAGCCGATCGCCTGGACTGATACAAATCAGCCAACGATCGCTGAACGCGATGAAACAGTAGGCATAAAAGAAAATATGTCACGACCTACCGATTATCAATATATCGGTTCGACGATATTTTCCGGCTCCCTGAAACTGCCCAGTGATATTCCGTGCAGAGTCTACAATATTGCCGGACGTGACGTCGACGCCGCACACCTTGCCCTGGGGGTTTATTTTATCGAGATAGACGGAAAGATCACACATAAGATAGTCAAGATTAGGTAGGGACCAGACAGTAGGAACTGAGAACTAGGCACCAGGAAGAAAGAGAGTAGGGCGTAGGGTGTAACAAGAAAGCATATTAGGAAATCAAAGTATCAGTGGGAAGCGGATCAGGCTATCAGAAAACCAGGTAAATAGAAAGACCAAGCCCGACTCCTTGACTTCATTTCCTATAAGAATATAATCTATTGCGCTAAACACTCTGCGTACCATGCGCGACGCTGTTTGCTGTTAGTGCAGAAAGGAGTCTGAAGAGTGGATAAGAAAGATGTTATGGATTTACAGAAAGTAAATAAGGACGTGGTCCTTGCACAGTTGAGGAATTTAGTTGACCCGTTGTTTTTGAGCAATGATATATTGAAACACGTTGAGAAATATTTTTCGTTTGACGAAATCGAGAAAAAGGTGAGTACGGGAGCGATCCGGCGTAATGACGTTTCCGATTTTGTTATCGTTTTTGCACAGGTTTTACGTAAGGATGTTAAGGCATCAGGACGCACCGTGATTGAAGCGAGTGATATCGATGCTGCATATGCCAGAGTGAAAGACCGCTCTCCTTTCTGATTATGTTATTCTTGGCTCGTTTAGTTTTGTGTATTTTGCTCCTTGCGCCAGCGATAGTTTTTTCTGGAGATGGACCAGCAGATCCTGCCTTGTATGAAAACAAATGGCTCGTCATTATCGGCAACTACCGCTCTTTTGATATGGCTGAAGATGCTAATAACAAGGGCGGGTATCATGCATCAATATTGCTTTCAACACACTTTGAAAACCTCGTACCTGGTTGGTATGTGCTGGTCATGAAGGAATTTTTCTCCAAAAAACAAGCCCAGGAATTTTCACAAGAACTCATGGATGTTCAGGGGATTGAAAACTATATTAAGAACTGCGGTCAGCTTTTTTTTTCTGACGAACAGAGGTACCGGATAGTCGAACTTGATGATGAGGATTACTCTTCCATGGGCCCATACACTTTTTATCATATTGGCAATGAATCTCCAGACCAGAAAAAAACTGTGTCTTTTGAGTCCCATGAGGAAGATCCAGAAGAATTCCCCGTTGTGAGGATGATCCATGATACAAATGCTTTTTATGAGCTATATGTATTTGCTAATACCGAAGATATAGCATGGTCTTCAAGATCAGATAAATTCGCATTTGTCGATTACGATGCGTTATATCTTGGTGGCGATCAAAGGTTGTACATTCTCGATGTACACACTTTTGCCCATGTTGATTTTTCATTGCACGAACTCATTGAAGGAGAGGATTTTGAAAATCGAAGCATGTTGACTCTTTATAATTTGGAATGGCTGGCGTCAGGTGATGGGGTCATTTTCAGTATGGATGTTGATTTTTTAGGAACATCAGGAGATGACATGGTCGACCGACACCGTATTGAAAAACTCGGAGAAAATTTCGGTTCCAGTTCACCTGTTTTTGCCGGTAATTATATTGTATATCTAAAACCATAACGAACAATATGAGATTTTTTTTACGCATTACGCTCTACCCGTTGCTCCCTACACTGTTGCTCTCAACAACCTGGACACCAGTCGAAAAGAAATGCCCGATCTGCGGTACAAAAAGCGAATACTATGAAATAACGAGTTATGGTTCATATGTTTATGATTACCCTTCAAGATTCGAATATATTTTCTGGCCATATACTGACGGCAAAGCTCTCTATTCCTGCAGAAAATGCTGGTTTACGTGTTTTATGTGGGATTTCGAAGATATACCGGAAAGCAAGCATAAAGAGATTCGAAAGTTCGTCGACAGTCTTGATCTGTATGAAACGAATGGTGATTATTATGTTATCCCTATGTCTTACCGGCTTTTACTTGCCGAACGGATTTATGAAATACTCGGTAGGGATGAGGAATTCTGGTGTCACTTTTATCGGGTAAAAGGGCACCACATGGCAAATGAAGAAAAGTTTGCTCATGCAGCAGAGGCGCGTACAAAAGCACTCAATATAGCTGAAGGCATGCTGCAAGATGAGAACAAAAAAGGTATCCGCAAAGAGCTGTACATTATAACTGGCGCCATGAGGTATCTTCTTAATGATCTGCAAGGTGCATTGCAAGATTTCAAACAGGCAAAAAACTTGACTTTTGGCAATGCTAACTGGAACAAAGAGAGTCTAAAGGATATAAATATTTACCTGTCGAAATTGGTCGATGACTATATAGAAAAGATCGGCGAGAAAGAGGGCAAGGCAGTGTTTTCTACGATGCCGACAATCGTTGAACTGTATGAAGAACCCGATGTGTTCATTGATTCAGTGGTCACTGTGACCGGGATACTGGTAAATAAGGGAACTGGATATTTTAGAGATTTTAACCCTGTGCTTATGGACGGGACCGGTAATATTATGCCCGTGACTATTTGGGCTCCGCTTGAATTGCCGCCGCCGATAAATCCTGATCTGACACCGCCAAAGGTGATGAGTTCTTATTTGAATAAGGAGGTCAGAGCGGGCGGTTATTTTCGCAAGGACGATACAGACCGTTTTGATGGTGACTATTATTTCGAGGTTTTCGACGCCCAGATAGTAGAAGAATAGTAGGCACTAAGCAGCGAAAAAATTGATTGCAGATACCAGGGGTATGTTATAGTTCTTCCATACCCTCGTAATTTTGTTCGGTATCTTCCGGAGTCTGCTTTTGTTTGTAATTGTTAAAATTGTAATTGAGGCTCAGCATCACGACCGGCGATTTGCTCGTTGAGTATCTGTAATAATAGAAATCTTCACCTTCTGATGTGTACTCGCGCTTGCGCGTGCCAAAAATATCTCTTGCCTGCAAGGTCAGGGATAATTTTTTGTTTAGAAATTCCTGTTTCAATGCTGCATCGACAGTGAAGTATGCTTCGCGCTGGCCTTGAGCCGAGACTGCCGGGCTGCGATACCTGCCGTTTATCTGTAATCTTGTTGCCGGGAGTACTTTTAGTTCATTACTGAATCTTGTGCTCCAGGAGAAATCATCTTTAGAAAAATCTATGCCGCCGAGCTCGCCTTCGATCATCTGCCGGTAGAAGTTCGATGTTAAATTCAGATTCCACCAGGCTGTGAATTTGAGGTCGAGCATAGCTTCAATACCCATTGTCTTTTCAATGCCCGCGTTTTCAACGGTATGCAAGATAACATTTTCACTGTAGAGTGACTGAACGCGTTCCACGTTATTATGCGTGACCCGGTAATAAGCCTCGGTTGAGAATAGACTCCTTCCTATCAAGGTCTGAAACCCGAGCTCGTATGAGTCGATGTATTCAGGTTTCAGATTCGGGTTCCCCTTGCGCACATTATAGGCATCTGACCAGGTCAAGAACGGTTCAAGCCACCATGATCTCGGACGTTGTATCCGGCGCGTATAACTCGCCATGATCTGCTGACCCTTTGGGAAACTGTATGATAAGTGGCCGGAAGGGAAAAAGTCCCACCGGTCGATGGTAAATCTTTCATCTTCGCCGATCATTTCAATCAGGCGATACGTATATTCACTGCGCAATCCTCCCTGATACCCAAAATCACGATATGTCCCTGAAAACATACTGTACAGCGCGTGGATATCCCGGTTATAATCTGTCGTATGACTGAACTCTTCCATGAACTCATAGTTCGATGATATTGTGTCATATTCATATGTTCTCGCGATATCTTCAGAGCGCTGGATTCTCCCCTGGTAGCCTGCTTCGAATTTGCTGTTATCGGGCAGAGGCAGTGTGTAATCGAGTTTGAATTGTCCAAGCATTGATGGACCATCTTCTGAATTTCGGGTACCACTCATGATCGTGCCGGTCGTGTCAGTGAGCTCAGTGGTCGCGAACTGTTCCTTGTTTCGATGGCTGTACTGTGCCTGCGCGGATAATTTGTGGTCCTTACTAACGAACTCGTGCACGTAATCGAGTATTAATGAATAAAAATCATGGGAAAAATCCCCGCTATCCGTGGACAAATACAGATTGTGGCTATCCCCCGGTTCGGTCCATTCATCGTAAGATTGTTCTGAGCCGTTTTTCATTTTTCTTTGGCCATATTCTCCTGACAGACTCATTTTGTCCATGAGCCCGAGCTCCAGATCTATGCCCGCGCGCAGCCCGTAAGGGTTCCATCTGCGCGTAGATTGACCGTCGGAGAATACATAGGAGGAAGTATCGTTTGCCGATGTAATATTCTCGACTTTTTGCGTGCCTGGAAAAGCATATTTACGGTAATTGGCGCTGAGGAACATATTGGCTTTCCCGCGGCGAGTGCTGACCAGAAAATCGCCTCCATACTTGTCATCGATCCCGGCGTTCATGTTTACGATGCCACTGATGCCTTGCGTGCTTTTCTTTTTCATTATGACGTTGATAATACCCGATATCCCCTCGGGGTCATAACGTGCCGATGGGTTGGTGATTATTTCTATATTATCTATGGTGCTGGCAGGTATCTGTTGAAGGGCGTCACTCGGATCGAGAATAGTCGGGCGTCCGTCAATGAGCACGGTGAAATTTTCGCTGCCCCGGAGACTGACATTACCCTCTATGTCGACATCGACCGACGGCACATTTTCAAGCACATCGACGGCAGAACCTGACACCGATGTTGTCTGCCGGGCTACATTTATCACTTTTTTATCTATTTCATAGGCTATTGCCGGACGCTCGGCAATAATTTCAGTGCCTTCCACTTGCAGAACGGTCGGCTCTAAAGAGATATTTCCTGTATAAAAGTCCGGCTCTGCCGGGCCTATTTTAATATTGTCTATCTTGCGGGTTTGATAGCCCATAAACGATATTTCGATGAAATATGTACCGGGTTTGATATTAGTTAATCGAAAAAAACCGCCGGGATCGGTGATCGTGCCGGTGACCTGGGAATTATCTTCATGCTTGTAAAGGACGATATTTGCATAGCTTATCGGTTCGCGGTACTCGGCGTCATATACGTTCCCCGATATCCTGCCATTGAATTCATCAGCATTACCCGGACGCTGTGCAGATGCACTTGCAAGCAATGCAAGCATCAGGATAATACCTGGCCAAAAAGTTGTTTTTATCATATATAGTTCCTTTAATATTGGACAACAGCAGATGATATAAGGTTTAAGAATTCAACGATACTGGCTGACCTTTTTTACGCACTTATAAGCCGCATTTATCGCACCAGGTATGCCGCCAAACTGTGATGCCCAGCACGAGCCTATGAACAAGTTCTTCACCGGTGTTTCGACTTTTACCGCAAAAGCATTTTTGAAGAACTTCTTATGCGGGTTCCATGACCAGGCTGAACTGGCGCCGTCAGTATTGTGAGTAAACCGTTCAAAAGTCAAGGGCGTAGCCGAATCTTCGAAGATGATATGTTTATCAAGATCCGGTATTATCTCACTCGTCTTTTTAATCAGGGCTTTGGTCGCGATCTCCTTGAGCTGCCTGTAAATTTGTTCGTCGCCATGTCCCCAGTTGTTCATCCATCGATGCGGACATATGCAATGGATCATGAGCGATGATTTTCCTCTGGGCGCGAGATCAGGGTTCATTAGCGACGGTGAATAGATCGCGGGTGATGTTTTTTCAAAGAAACTCTCATCATTGCTGTTACTAATATCATAGTCAGGATGGTGAGCATAATAGTAAATATGGAAGGTCTTCATGTGCTTTATCAATTCCTCAGCGGTCATATCGAGTCCGAGATATACGCTGAAAAAAGCCTCGGATACCGGCGCTTTTTCCGTTCTATCTTTAAAATCCTCCGGCAGGATACCAGGATCATCAAGAAGCTGGAAAAATGTTTTCTTATAATCGCTGGCTGATATCACAAAATCCGCCTTGAATGTTTCGCCCATGCTTTCCACGCCGACCGCGAAATTGTCTTCGGTCAATATTCTATCGACCTTTGATTTGAGTTTCAGCTTACCACCCAGATTTTTAAATTTATCAGCGAGTGCATCTGCCCATGACTGCATACCGTTCTTTATGGTCCAGTAATCGCTGACAAAGGCGATAAAGGCTCCGGCAAGGAGGATAACGCTCATCTCTGGATAGCCCATGCTTTTGAATAGTTGGTAAGGCTTCGAATCCTCGCTAAAATAACGCGCCGCGAATTCAGACAGCGTCATATCAGAATATTTTTTTACCAGGAACATGAACCTGGCGAGTTTCAGCGGGTATGCGATGCCGGTTAAAACATTTGTCGGTCTGGCAAGAGAAAGCAGACCCTTTGTCATCTTTTTTATTTCGGAAAAAGATCTTATAAGGTTCTCTCTTTCACCCGGGTATGCATTGATTATATTTTCATATGCATGATCAAGCTTATCCGGGATAAAATCAAATTCTGGTGAAAGCCATCTGATGCGTTGCCGGACGAACTCGACCTTTTCATGTACGCCGATATCTTTCATCGTTCGGATGATATCGGCAGAATTTTCAAAGGAAAGCGTGCCGCTCTCAAAATAAAAGCCTTTACGCCAGAAACCGGAAGTGTAACCGCCCGGCGCGCTGTGCGCCTCGAATATCGTAACGTCGTGTCCCTTGCGTGCCAGCAGGTTGCCGCAGACTAGACCCCCCATACCAGAACCGATTATCGCTACTTTACTCATGATATCTCCTTTAAAATATCCCTTTGATGACGACTGGTTTTGTAAAGAGGGTTGATTCAGAAACCGACAGGACCGCTTTATCCTGACTGAACACCGCGGTCACTTTATAATCATTGATGTTTGCTATTTCATTTATTTCGATCGACAGTGTCGTGTCATTCATCCACATGCCGCGTGCTCCCACGGGCAAGCCATAGGCACCGCTTTCTGACATGGCATATATACCGCCCATACGAATGCGCAGGATCTGCTCGGCTCCGGCTCTTTTCATTTTTAGATCAGCATACTGCGGATCAATGAACGTTATATTGATACTCTCCAGTTCCAATGGATTTTGTTCAAGGGTCAGGGTTTTACCAGAGATGACCTGGGCCACTATTGGAAACTGTATCATGGCTAGCCAGGCTGGTTCTGTTTTAACCTGGCTAATAATAGCCTGCAGGTGTTGAAAGGCTGCTTGGTTTTCAGGCAGTGCATTTTGTGCACTGATAGTTGCGATAAGATGTTCAGCTATTATACCCTGGTCAAAACCCCCGCCCGTAAAGACAATGATTATATTTTGCTCCGGCCAGATAATGATATGCTGACCACCGCGACCATTTGCTTCGTATATTCCTTGGAGTTTGCCTGAAATCACCCACCACCCATAAGAATAATCGATGTGTATGTCTCCAGGAGGTCCAGGGACATCTACCTGATGCTGCCTGGATTTGGCGACCCAGTCTGGACCGATTAACTGTTTTCCTTCCCATACTCCATTATTAATGAGCAAATAGCCGAGCTTGGCCATGTCGCGCGGATGCAGTTTAAGATCGCCCCAACCGTGACTATTCCCTTTTGGGTCTTCAGGCCAGACAAAATCATTTATGCCGAGCGGTTTAAAAAGGTTTTCCCGGGCAAAATCAGCCATTCTCATGCCCGTTGCCCGGCTTATTATCATTGAAAGAAGGTGAAAGTTGCAGCTGTTATACCCGAAATGCATCCCCGGCTCATATACCGACGGTAAATCCAGGATGTACTCGAGCCAATCATCTTCGGTGAACATGCCAAAGAGTGTGGCTTCGGCAAATATCGAACGGGTCGGGTCACTGTTTACCAATTCCAACCCAGAGGTCATCGTGACAAGATCTTTTATTGTAAGGTGTTCTTTGGGTGTATTCTTAAAAAACGAATCATATTCAGGAAAAAAATCTTTGACCAGCACGTGTTCATCTCTGATCAAACCTTTATTGATAGCTGCACCAACGAGTACAGAAGTCACGCTCTTGGTGACTGATGCGATGTCGTGTACGGTGCTGCCGTCGTACGGGTAAAAATAAACTTCAGTCACCAGATAGCCGTTGCGCGCGATGTGCATGCTGTGCACAGGTATTGAATTTGTCTGAATATATTCGATCATTTCCGCGATCTTTTCAGAATCCATGCCCTGTTTTTCAGGCGTTGAGGTCTGCCATCGGGACGTTGGCCAGTAATCAGGTGCTTGGAAAGCGGATCTTGTCTTTGGTGTTTTGCACCCACCAACAAATACCATTATTATAATAAATAATAACACAGATACGACATATAATTTTTTCATGATGCTGCATTATAACTGACAATAATACCGTGTCAAGCAAAGTCAGAGCCTGACTCATCTCAATCTTATTTTGTCCTTTAATAACTCAATTATTTAATGACTTAATAACTGCTCTTTTACGAATACGATTCTCCAGGAACGAAGTGACATGTCTCCAGCATCAGCGTGTCTTCAGGTTTCGATAGAAACCATGTCTTCAGACTTGTTGTTTAGTTGTGTATTCAGTTACTGCCTTTACTTGACAATCCTTATTGTGCCATTATAATAGCTTAAGGAGGAAGTATGTTATATAAAAAGTTGTTTGTAATTCTAATATTTTTACCGGTCATGATATTTGCTCAGGTCAATTTCACCAGGAATGTCATCGACAGCACGACGATCAGCTTGCCGTATGATGTAATGGCTCTTGACCTTGACCAGGATAATGATATCGATGTGCTTGCGGCTATTGCCGGTGACAATCAGGTTGTCTGGTGGGAGAACGACGGGAGCGAGAACTTCACAAGACATTTGCTCGCCGACAGCGTTGATTTTGCCAATTCAGTATACTACATCGATATGGAACCAGACGGCGATATCGACGTTGTCAGTACATCTCAGTCACATGCTGAAGTTTTGTGGTTTGAAAATGATGGGAGCGAGAATTTTACAAAACATCTCATAACAAATACCTTCACCAATGCACAGTCAGTTTTTGCTGTCGATCTTGATGAAGATGGTGACGGTGATGTGTTGGCCCCATCATTTCAGATCGATTGTATTGTCTGGTGGGAGAATGACGGCAGCGAGAACTTCACCGCCGATACGATCGAGTCGAATTATGATGCTGCGTCCTGGGTTATTGCCGATGATCTCGACGATGACAATGATATCGATGTTATCGGTACTGCTTATCAGGCGCATGATTTATCCTGGTGGGAGAACGACGGCAGCGAGAATTTTACCAGACATCCGCTCGGCACGGTCATTGGCGCGCTTTCACCATGCGCTATTGACGTAGAGCCGGACGGCGACAAGGATCTCGTCGTCGCTGCATATCTTAGTAATTCCATATACTGGTTTGAGAACGATGGCAGTGAAAACTTCACGCAGCACACGATCGATAATGCATTCGGCGGTGTCTGGGGTATTGACGCAGCAGACCTCGATAATGACAATGATGCCGACGTTATCGGTACCGCAGCTGTTGACGATGACCTTTCCTGGTGGGAGAACGACGGCAGCGAGAACTTTACCGAACATGTCCTCGATGCCAACCTCGACGGTGCGATCACGGTTTTTGCTTGTGATATTGACCAGGATACAGATCTCGATATCCTGTCCGGGGCGCGCGAAGCAAATGACATATCATGGTGGGAAAATGATCTGGTCGGTATTGAAGAACACCAATTTAGACCATATGACATTTCATGCGCGACGATAATTCGAGGTGCCCTGGTTTTACCCAAAGACAAAGTATGCAGAGTTTTCGATATTACCGGACGTGAGATAGTTGATCAGTACCCCGCACCGGGAATTTATTTTGTCGAAATAGACAACGTAATTATTCAAAAAGTTGTGAAAATTCGGTAAGCACTTATGTCATTCCCCGACTCGATCGGGGAATCTAGTAATGCCATTCATATATGGATTATCCGGTCAAGCCGGATAATGACAAACAATAACACAATGACTTCCCGCGTAGCGAAATCCTCCCCGTTGTATTATAACATTACTATAGATATATGGAGCGAGGGCAGGCGATTTTCCGATATTATTTTCTAATATGAAAAATTGGGACAATGACTTTCACCCTGTTCGACATGGACGTCGACTGCAGTGAAACCTTTTGTCCAAATCTTACGTATAATAAGCAATGAATAACAATATTAGAAAGAATAAGGAGGTAAAATGTTGAGTTTGATCAGTGCTATTTTATTAGCTGCAAATGTATTCTGTGTTCAGCCCATGGCTGATTATGTCTCAGAAAATCAAGAGATCGGGAATTTGCCCGAAATAGTCATTACTGCCCCGAGGTATGAAGGTGAGGATATAGCTTATAGCGGAATGCTGCCAGAAATACTCGTAACCGCGCCTCGAGGACCTGAAATAGGTATGCTCGACGAGATCGTTATTGCAGAACCGCGCTTTGAAGGTGAGGATATAGCTTACAGCGGGATGTCGCCCGAGACCATAGTTACGGCAAAAAGGCATAGAATTACTCAGCCGGTCCTCACATTTATGCGTCTGGTAAGGCACGAAGTGCCTGTGCGCATAACCAGTCTGCTCATCGTTAAAAGACTCGATTGCCGCAATATCGGGTATTTAAACTAAAGTTAGCACCAAAAGCCCCTGCTTTGTGCAGGGGCTTTTTATTTCATAGCGAAAACCGCTTGACTAACGGGTAAAAACATGGCATATTAAATGCATATCTATGATACGACCACAATTAACAGGCAAAGAATCTGTCCTATGAAGCCGAATAGTTTTCTTGATTCGATTTTCATAGGGCGTAAAAAAGAGATCACCTTACTCAAAAAAAAATTAAATGATGTCCTTGGAAATAACGGCAATTGCCTGTTTATAACAGGCGAAACGGGTATCGGTAAAACTCGTCTTGTCGATGAATTTATTTCAAAAGAGGCCGGTAATGCACTGGTTTTCAGGTTAGATGCAAAATCACATACATCAAGCGCGCGAGATTTCTTTGCCGAGATCATCAGGCTATACCTGCAGAGGGTAAGCCACAATACACGGACGATAACAAAGGCTATCGACGATCAAATGTATAATGAATTTGCCGACACGCTCCCTGAATTGAGTCTATACTATCCATATGAAGCTAAAACACGAGATAAAGCAATTACCGGATCTGAAATGAATGCTTTGTTTTATCGTTTTTTGTCGAATACAACAGACCTTGCCCCGGTTATTTTGATCATTGATGATTTTCATGAATCAGCTTGTGATGTCCGGGATTTGCTTGAATACCTACTCCAGCATATAGGAGATGGATCTGCTTTTTTAGTTCTCATTGCGCGTGAAAATCCGGCACTTTTGAAATGGTTTGATGGAGTTGAATCACAATCAGTAGAGAGAATCGTCCTGCATCATCTTGATGAGGAAGAGTTAATGGATCTGAATGCCACCCTGTTCAAAAATGAGATGGATGAGATTTTCATCAAATGGCTGTGCGCCAAGACCAAAGGTGTTCCTCTGTTTTTAAAAGAGTTTTTATACGCGATGTTCGAAAAGGGTATTATCTATTATGATAGTGAAAATACGCGCTGGAAAACGATAAGTTCATATTTACAGATCGATATACCTGACCGGGTGACTGAGATGATCAAGTCGCGTTTTCAAAATCTCCCCGATGATACCATCATCTTCCTCAAAGTCGCCTCAGTAATAGGAGATAATTTCGATCCGTCGATAACGGTCCTTAATGGGAAAAAGGCCATAATATCGTCGCTTCGGAGGATGGGATTCATCACGAAAAAACATGATGAATATGTTTTTGCACACCCTTTGATCCGTGAAACTCTATATGAGCAGATACCAGCGCAGGAAAAGATAAAACTCCATCACAAGATCGGTGATTTCTTCCTTGAACATGGCTATAAAAAACAAGCGGTCGAGCACTTGCTTTCTGCTCATGAAAAGAGCACCAGGGTATTGCAACTACTTCTAAGGCTCGGTAAAGAGTCACGCCAGGCAGGTGATTATGCACGGAGTCATCATTATCTGGAAAATGCACTTTCTATTGCCCGTCAAAAAAATAAGATAGCACCAAAAAAGCTCGTTGACATAATGCTCGATTTTTCGAAAAGCCTATTCCTCTATGAAAAATATGGTCAGTTTTTTGATCTATCAAAGACGATTATTCCTTTTATTAAAAAACACCGGCTAAATGTCGATGATAAAAGACTTCTAAGTTATTATAATGAGTTAACTCAGGTACTCCGGCATCTCGGGAAATATCAAGAGGCACTCAAAATGGTAAATAGAGGGTTACGACTGATCAGGAAGGTTAAAGCCGGTAAATTCGATGAGCTAGAACTTGAACTTGTCATGAACCGGGCTTTTTTGTTAAAGAATATGGGCAAGGTCGATAATGCCTTGCACCAGGTGCTCAAGATAAAAGAGATCTATGCTGACACTGCTTCTTCTTTTGATCGCTATAATATCTACAGGTTATTAGGCTCGATATATAATGAAAAACACAACTTCAAAGAAGCGGTAACCTATCGTGAAACTGCCCTTGCTGCGGCGCAGGAAACCCAGATAGGTCATATCATAGCAGCATCTTTAGGTAATCTCGGTGTTTCCTATGCAAATTCCGGTGAACTGACAAAGGGCATGGGTTATCTGCGGCAGTATCAGAATTACAATATTCGTGCAGGCAGATTGAGAGCTGAGCTCGTATCGTATATACACATCGCACAGATATATTTTAACCAGGGTTATTTTCCCCGGGCAGAGAGCGAATTCAACAAAGGTATCAAGCGCTGGACTCGCTTTGGAACGCGTCTAAAAGAAGTGCAATACGAACTCGAGTACCGGTACGGGACTTTTCTGGTCGTTGATGAAAAATATGAAAAGGCACATGGACATCTCATGACTGCGCTCAAGCTGGCTGAGGAGTTTGATAATCAAACAGTGAAGATCTATCCGCTTTTAAACCTAGGGTGTCTGTATGTCGGTATTAAGGATAAAAAAAACTTGAATAGAACACTCAAAACGATCAGTGATAGTTTTAAAGATAGCGCAAAAAAATTTGCTACTTTCAATATCCTCCGCGGATTTCAGTCACTCTTTGAAAAGAAAAGAAAAAAGGGTCTCGAGCAAATAGAAAAAGGTCTGCAAATGCTACGGTCGATGAAAAACATGACAGGTTTGTTTAGATTGTTATATCTTTGCATTATCTATTTAAAGGCAGGCAAAGCTGGTGAAAAAATAATACGGCAATATATGACCGAAGCGCGGGATATCGCTCAAAGATTGCATATGACCGGTTGGCTCGAGCGATTTGACGTTAAACAGAAAAAACCCGCTGCTCAGCCGCTCAAAATACATTGTTTCGGTTCTTTCCTTATTGAACACCCTGTGCACGGTTTGATCGGTGATGAACAATGGCAGCGCGCAAAGCCAAAGCAGCTATTATCAATATTGATCTCAAGCATGCTTACTGGCTTACGTGTCGACCGGGCCAAGATCGGTTCCATGCTCTGGCCTGAGTTATCAACGACAAAAATGATCAATAATTTCCACGTCTGCCTACATCAACTCAAGGCGATAATCGGAAAACACTATATAAAGCACGTAAGAGGCGTATATAGACTCGAAAACGTATGGATCGATGTCGATAAATTCAAAGAGCTGACCCATGACGCCGAGATGCTATTTCAAGAGGGTAAGATCCATCTTGCCGAGATCAAACTCAAGGGAGCAATGGAGCTTTATCATGGTGATTTTCTTGAAAATACGTACGATCCCTGGGTCGAGGATGTTAGAAACACGTACGCTGCCTTGTACCGTGAGCGCATGTTAATGCTGGGCAGAATATATTTTAAGAAACTGAAATTTGAAAGTGCAATACAACTCGGCAAAACAATCTTAGCATCCGATCCTTTCGACGAAGAAGGGCACCGTTTTTTGATGCGTGCACACCTTGGCAGCGGCGAAAAGGCCAAAGCGATAAATCAATACAAAAAATGTGTTGAATTATTCAAAAGAGAACTCAATTGTCTGCCTTCAGAAGAGACCCAGCAAGTATATAAAAAACTCCTTTAAGCCACCCCAGTAGATCCCTGAAAGCGTTGTCAGTGTTTACTTTAAGCATGTTAAGAGCGATGTTAAGAAGTCCCTGTATAATGATCTATGAAAGAAATAATAGCGATTTGTTCAAAATGCGGTTTTGTTTCGGTTACAAAAAAAGAGAAGTATTGTCCCAATTGCGGATTAGAATTGATCAAAAAATGCCCGTACTGTAAAGAACCGATCGATCATCCTATGGCGCAGTATTGTCCGGTCTGCGGGGCGATGTATACACAACCAAAAACCGTAAACCGGAGATAATGTTGGTAAGAGGAGGAAACATGAAAGGTTTGAAATTGTGCATTATAGCACTGTGTACAGTGTTTCTGCTGTATGCACAGACATCTGGCGTATCCGTTGACAATATACGTTTAGCGCCAAGATTACTCAATTACCAGGCGTATCTGACCGATACACTCGGTGTGCCGATCGATGATTCGCTCGACATGACAATAAAAATCTTCGATGCGGTATCGGGTGGTAATGAGCTGTGGTCAGAGACCCAGACGAATGTGCCTATCGAAAGCGGTGTTTTCAGCGTCATGCTCGGTGAAGTAACGCCGATACCAGATAGTGTGTTCTCTGATTTCACAGACACATGGATTGAATTGACACTTGAGGGACCCCAGATATTGACACCCCGTACGCGCATTACCTCAGTCGGCTATGCCTATACTTCAACGTATTCGGACACGAGCGAGTATGTAAGGATCGGCTTGCCAGATAGTGATTGGGTTTTTAACAACAATCGTCTTTACCCGGCTGGTGATTATGGGTTAGCCATGCGCAGCAGTAATGTGATGTGGGGTACAGCTTTCAATACCCATGTTAATTTTGGGGTTGCGTGTACGACCGGAGTTTTGATGCTTAACAATGAATACTGTACAGTGGGCGGCGGCTATCGTAATCGTGCAGCGTATTCTGCGGCTACCGTTGCTGGTGGCTGGCAGAATACAGCAGCTCACCATTATGCTGCGGTTGGTGGTGGAAGTTATAATTATAATGGCGGTTATTATTCAGTTATCCCTGGCGGTTATGCCGATACGATCACTGCGACAGGTGGTTATTCATATTTGTTCGGCATTAACTCGAACCTTACCCAGGATTCAACCTTTATGGTCGACATGCCGCACATAAGATTCGGCGATGAGTCGAGTGGCTATGAATTCCCGGTTCAGGACGGGTCAAACGGGCAGGTGATCCTGGCAAATGGCAGCGGTCAGTTATCCTGGACCAACATTTCGTCTTTAGGCAACTGGCCCAAGATCGATTCAGTGCTTTATACAAATAAGTACTGGGGTATTGCGCGCGGTGGTGCTGATAATGTTCTATATGGTGACAGCACGCATACTCATATTAATTTAGGAGCAGCATGCACGACCGGTATGAGTGGCTACAATATCAGATATTGCACAGTCAACGGCGGATACCGAAACCTTGCCACTAATAACGGTGCAACGGTACGTGGTGGATTGTTGAATTTCGCAGGAGGTAATTATTCATCCGTAGGTGGCGGTTGTGCTGATAGTGCTGAACATCACTATGCAACAGTGGGTGGTGGGGATTTTAACCGCGCCAGGCAGCAATATGCAACAGTCGGTGGCGGGAAGGATAACGACGCTCGTGAATACTATACGGTGGTTTGCGGCGGCGAGGTCAACCGCGCTCGTGCACAATGCGCAGCAGTTGGAGGCGGGCAATATAACATTGCCGACGATCGTTGTGCAATTGGCGGCGGATTTAGTAAGAGCGCTTCTGGCTTCTGTGCTGCAGCAGTTGGGGGAGATGCAAGTATTGCAACAGATGATTTTGCGGCGATTTGCGGTGGACTAAATAACCATGCCTCTTTAGATTATTCAAATGTGGGAGGTGGATATAATAACGCGAGTTGGTTGGATTATTCGACGATAACCGGCGGTTATGCAGATACAGCGTGGGCACGGTATGGCGGTATTATATCGGGCTGGCACAATACTGCGGGCGATACCTTGACTGATACTGCCGCTTTTGTCGGCGGCGGAAGAGATAATGCAGCGTTTGCACCGTATGCGTTTGTAGGCGGCGGTTATGCAGATAGTGTATGGGCTATGTACGGCGGTATTATATCGGGTTGGCATAATATCGCAGGAGATGCATCAACTGATACTGCTGCATTTATTAGTAGTGGAAAAGACAACGCCGCGATAGCACAATATTCAACGGTAAATGGTGGGCATGCCGACACAGTTCATGGCGTATATGGCGGTATAGCGTCTGGATACAGTAATTTTGCCGGTAATGTAGTATCAGATACCGCAGCAAATATAGCTGGCGGCTGGAGCAATCTTGCCGCGGCCAAATACTCATTTGTCGGCGGCGGTCGTGATAACATTGCCGACAGTGCCTATGCTGTGGTTGGCAGTGGATATCACAACAGCTCCAGTGGTAACTATACGACCGTGATCAGCGGATTGAATAACAGAACATATGCGCGATACGCGGCCGTGGGTGGTGGAATAAATAACCGGGCAAACGCACAATATGCAACGGTAAATAGCGGCGATCAAAATACAACCAGCGGCGATTATTCGACTATTGCAGGCGGCTATGCCGATACTGTTGCAGCATATGCTGGTTTTGCGACAAATTATAGTACCAAGGTCAATGTCAGCGATACTAATTCAGCTGCATTTACGACAAGTCATACGACCGCGCCAAATCAAGTTCGTGCTGCAGCATTCTCTACCGGGTCATTGGTCTTTTCTATGGACCATCCAATAAACCCTGCAGAGAAGATCCTTAACCAATATGCCGTTGGATCATCCGAGGCAGTGTTGTTATATAACGGCAATGCATTTATTGGAGAAAACGGTCGTATCAGAGTTTTCTTACCCAATTATTTTGATGGGATTAATAAGAATCCACGCATTCAATTGACCGGTGTTGGTTCTTCTGATGTTGTGTATGTGGTAAAAGAAGTTAAAGGCAATTCATTTATTATCGGCGGTAAACCGGGTATGAAAGTTTACTGGACGGTTACTGCGGAGCGCGAAGATATTCATGCTGAGATCGCGCGCATTCATACACCGATTGAACAACCAAAAACCGATGATCTCATCGGGCATTCACTTGACCATGATGCGTCCATCGGATTCAGTGGATATTGGTTTTTGAGGGGGGAATAATGAAATTATTCAAGATACTTCTTTTATTCTTATTCGTATTTTGTAATCTCTATGCACAGATGACACGTGTTTCAATGGACAATGGACGGTTGGTGCCTCAGCTGCTCAATTACCAGGGCTATCTTACTGACACGACTGGTATTCCAATTGATGATTCGCTCGATATGACGTTTAAAATATTTGATGCCGTGTCGAGCGGTAATGAATTGTGGTCAGAAACACAGACAAGTGTCCCGATCGAGCGCGGCGTGTTCAGTATCATACTCGGTGAGATAACACCGATCCCGGACAGTGTCTTTGACGATTTTTCAAACACATGGTTCGAGCTAACACTTGAAGGACCTCAGACCTTAGCGCCCCGCACGCGCATCACGTCAGTAGGGTATGCATATACTTCAACGTATTCGGACACGGCTGAGTTCGCAAGAGTGGGCGCAGCAGATAATGACTGGATTGTCAACAGTAATCGTCTTTACCCGGCTGGTGACTATGGGTTAGCGATGCGCAGCAGTAATGTCATGTGGGGGTCAAATCTCAATACCCACGTGAATTTTGGCGTGTCCTGTACGACCGGTACCCTCTTACAGAACTATAATTACTGCACTATCGGCGGTGGCTATCGTAATCGTGCAACACATTCTGCGGCGACCGTTGCCGGTGGATATCAGAATACCGCGGCTTATCATTATGCTGCGGTGGGCGGTGGGCGTTACAATTATAATGCCGGTTACTATTCAGTTATTCCAGGCGGTTATGCAGATACGATCACCGCGACCGGTGATTATTCGTATCTTTTCGGTATCAACAGCAACCTCACCCAGGATTCGACCTTCATGGTCGACATGCCGCACATTTGGTTTGGGAATGAAACAGGCGGGTATGAATTTCCAACATCAGATGGTTTGGCTGATCAGACATTAATCACAGATGGCAGCGGACAGCTGAATTGGTCTGATGTGCCGTCATCAAGCAACTGGTCAGTTACCGATTCTGTGCTTTATACAAATAATTACTGGGGTCTGACCCGCGGTGGTGCTGATAATGCTCTTTATGGTGATTTTGCTTATAGCCATGTCAATTTAGGAGTTGCATGCACGACTGGATATTACCTAAGTAATAATTCATACTGCACTGTCAGCGGTGGATATCAAAACTCCGCCAGTGACTGGTACGCCACAATTGGCGGAGGTTTACAGAACATTGCGAGTGACTGGTACGCGACGGTCGGTGGAGGTTTACAGAATACGGCCAGTAATAACTACACGACCATAGGCGGCGGAGACAATAACCAGGCACTTGAACAGTATGCAACGATCGGCGGCGGATGGAATAACACTGCTGGTGGTTTATTTTCCACTATTGGCGGCGGTTATTGGAACACTGCAATTGGTGATTATGCAGCGATCTGCGGAGGACAGAGTAATCTGGCTGCTGGCGATTATGCAACTGTAGTTGGCGGTCAAAATAACCTTGCTGATAGCGCCTATACGACTATTGGCGGTGGTTATTATAATAAGGCGAGTGGTGATTATGCAGCAGTGAGCGGCGGTTATTATAGCCATGCTCTGGGCTATTGTACATATGTTGGTGGTGGTTATCGTAATAATGCAGTTGGTTATTGTGCGTTTGTAGGCGGCGGTTATGCGGATACAACGCGCGCAGATTATGGCGGTGTTGCATCGGGTTGGCATAATACTGCAGGAGATGCTTTGACTGATACCGCTGCGTTTGTGGGCGGCGGGAAAGATAATGCAGCTTTTGCACCGTATGCGAATGTCGGAGGTGGCTATGCAGATACTGTATGGGCTTTATATGGCGGTGTTGCATCGGGTTGGCATAATACTGCAGGAGATGCTTCTAATGATACCGCTGCGTTTGTCGGCGGCGGGAAAGATAATGCCGCGTTTGCGCCGTATGCGAATGTCGGAGGCGGCTATGCAGATACTGTTTATGCAGTGTACGGTGGTATTGGTTCTGGATACAGTAATCTGGCCGGCGATGAGACGGCAGATACTGCAGCAGCGGTTGCAGGTGGCTTGAACAATTCAGCTACGGGTAAATATTCGTTTGTCGGCGGCGGTCGCGATAACATCGCCAGTGCAGATTACGCATCAGTAGCCAGTGGGTTTCAGAATACGGCCAGCGGCAATTATGCGGTAGTAGCCGGCGGTTATGATAATACTGCTTCATCCTATGCGAGTTTTGCGGCGAATTCCGGCTCTCAAGCCTCCCACAATATGTCCGCAGCGTTTACTATTAGCCATACCACAGCACCACTTCAAGTCCGCGCAATGGCGTTTTCCACAGGGACATTGGTTTTCTCGATGGATCATCCGTCCGATCCGATGAACAAGATACTCAATCAACATGCTGTGGGGTCTTCTGAGGCAATATTACTATATAATGGTACTGCGACTATTGAAGAAAATGGTCGTGTCGAGGTATTGCTTCCTGATTATTTTGAAAAGATCAATAGGAATGCCTGTATCCAGATAACCGGTGTCGGTTCTTCTGAGGTCGTGTTTGTTGCCGAAGATTTAAAAGGAAATTCATTTATTATCGGCGGTCAGCCCGGCACAAAAGTCTACTGGACTGTGACCGGCGAGCGTACGGATATCCACGCCGAGATCGCGCGCACCCTGACCCCGGTCGTCCAGGAAAAGACCGGTGATTTGATCGGACACTCGCTCGACGATGATGCGCTCATCGGTATTTACGATCGCCTGCAGCAAGAAAAACCTGGTATGTTTTCATTTAAAACTGAAGAAGGCCGCCGTGTCCACGAACAGAGTAAACAAACTGTAGAGAGTAGGGAGTAGAGAGAAAGGGAATACACATCCGCCACATTCATGGCGTATTGAAGACACGCTGACGCTGAAGACATGTCACTTCGTTCCTGAAGGCACGCTACGCTGAAAAAAACCAGAAAAGCTGGAAGGACAAATATAACGATATCAACGATCTCTAACTTAAATCACTGCAATCTGCTTATGCATCTCTGTAATCGACACCGTGGGTGAAACGATCTAAACGATCCAAACGTCTTTTAACAACTTAGTTACTTAATGACTATTCTTTTACTAATCCTTTTTGTTTTGCTGCTTACTGCCTAGTTCCTAGTGCCTACTGTCTTTTCTACGATCTCAGTGGCATTTCGATGCGCAAAAGTCCGTGTCCAAATGCAGCTATCGCCTTTTTCGCGATGACCGGGAAGCGGAAGCACATGTACTTGGCATAATGTATATCGCCGGAAACTGCAAAAAGGATCAAGCACCTGGAATTGACTCTTAATTTTATATTATTTTGTGAGACATTGGGCAGCACTATCTCGACGGTCATATGATTCATCTGGTCATCAAGGTACGTGCATACCTCAGGCTCTAATTTCTTGCGGATAAAGGGCTTCATAAGAATGTAATCTCCTTTAAAGCGGTCAAAATCGCAAATATCCGCTCATTGTTACTTGCTCTATCAATTGGATTGAAGAAGAAACCCTGGCGCTGTACTGAATAACCATTAGTGATCCCGTAGAGAATTTCGCCATCCAGAAATTCAACCTTTACTTTTTTACCGTAAACTTTTATTCCTTTAAAATCGTCGAAAGATTTCTTTAATGACGAATGGCCGTTTCCATTCAAGTCCTTGACAAAAAAGACCGCTTTGAGCACGTGCGTGTGCACGATAAACGGTCTATCTCCTTGTTCTGTTTTTATCATTAGATGGAATACTTCCTTATCCGGGTTAAAGTCGGTTGTATAGCCCCGGATAATTGCTCCATCAAGAAAACGTGCGACAACTTTATTTAACATGATCCATTCCTTTCTATATTTATATACAGCAGATACTCGACTTTATTCATTGTAAAGGGTTTTCGAGTTCGTGTTTTAATAGGCTTCATACCCTTATAATATGCAAATCATATGCCAGTCAAATGTTTTGAAATTTCAAGGATTTATAGATATTTCATGCACAAATCAACAGTTCTCTGCACAAAAATTGTGCAGTATTTTAGCTCTTCTGGTCTTTTTTGTTTTTTTAGTTACTCAATTACATAATTACTATTCTCTTACGAACACGAATAACGATTCACGAATACGATTTTATTTGGTCTTTTTAGTTATTGTGGTTTTTCTCTTTGCTCTTTACTCATTACGCCATACGCTTTTGCTGCTTACTGCCTACTTCTTAGTGTCTGCTGTCCGTTTACTCAGTTTATGCCGGTACATCGACCGGTCAGCAGTCGACAGTAATTTATATACTGTTTGTGGTTTTTCCGGGTTGTAATGAGCCCAGCCGATGCTCAGCCTGAGGGAGAAAGGCAAGCTTGTTTTTTTGTTGAATGAATCAAGGCTTGCCAGTAATCGAATATAAAGGTCTTGAGCACGGGTTTCCCCGGTTTCTGAGGTTAGTACAACGAATTCATCACCACCGATGCGGGCTATTATGTCGGATCTACGGAACGTCGCTTTAAGTATGTTAGTTGTTTCGATCAAAGCCCGGTCTCCGATCGCATGACCGAATTTATCGTTTATCGCTTTGAGATTATCGAGGTCGGTAAAAAGCAGGATCACCGCTTTTCTCTTGGATACGGCGATCTTTAATTGATGTTCGGCCAGGGTCATAAAACCGCGCCGGTTGTACAGTCCGGTAAGATCATCGACCAGAGAAAGAGCACGCAGCTGGTCTTCTTTCTGCTTACGCTCGGTAATGTCTTCGATCACACCATCTATCCATTTTACCTGACCTCTGTCATCAGACTGCGCGCGCGCATAGATCGATACCCATATTGGTTTTCCGTCTTTTTTCTCCATTAAAATTTCACGATTTTTAACGAATTTCTTACGCTTCAATTCTTTTATCAACCCGAGTCGATCCTTACGATCATGATATAATTCCTGAACCTTGATTTTCAGCAGCTCTTTCAATGATTTGTAGCCAAACATCTTGACCAGGGCAGGGTTAACCTGCACAAAATGGCCTTCAGGATCGCCCGTAGTTCGAAAGACACCGACATTTACGTTTTCAACGATCGTCCTGAATTTGATATCGATATCACGAAGAGCCAATTCCGCAGTTTTATGTTCAGTAATGTCCTGTGTAAGGATGACGATCTGCTCGACCTTTTTCCTTTTGTTCTGGATCGCATAATAATACTGTGATATCCACATCGTTGCGTTCGTCTTTTGATTGTGCACTTTGAGTTCAGGCAGGAATAATTCACCGCCGTGTTCAAAAATACGCCTGAATTTTGATATTTTGCCCTTGAGGTAAGGATATCTTTTGCTCAACGGCAGATACCTGGTTTTTCTGTCTTGTATCATGACCTGCCGCGTTGTAAGCCCCCATAATTTTTTCCAGGCTTTATTGACGAAGAGAAGATCTCCAAAGCGATCGCGGATAGAGATGCCGACCGGTGAATGGTCGAACAATGCGTGGTTAAGTACTTTACTTTTACGCAGCATTTCTTTGAGTTGTAGGTTCACGGTTTCGAGCTTACTAACGCGCTGGTTTGACCTACGCTGTTTTTTCTTTTTTAATCGATTCTTGCTTTTTCGTTTACTAGTTTTTTTCTTCATTACACGCTAAGGCTAGGTAATAATACACATATATTAAAAAAAAGTCAAGGGAAAATATCACCATATCAGTAAACCTCCTCACATCATAGACTTAAGTCTAATTATATCGATTTATTATAATTTGTCAACACCCATGTTGATTATTGTTTATTTCTTGTAGTCGCCCGATTCATCGGGTAATGTCTGATAAATCAGACGACTACAGTCTATTTTTGGTTTTTTTAATCTTTTTATTTACCTGATTTTCTGATAGCCTGATCTGCATGATCAAAACGTTTTTGTGTAAAATTACTTTAGATATATGGAACGAGGGCAGGCGATTTACCTATGTTTTTTCTAATATGAAAAATCGGTCAGATAACTCTATTTCAATAACATCTTGCATATACCTTCGACTGCTATCTTGCCGTCGGCAATCGCGGTTACTGCGTCGAGGTTACGATTAACAATGTCTCCACCGGCAAAGATACGGGCGATCGATGTCTGTCCATTTTCGTCGACGCGGACCTTGCCTCGATCAAATTGTAATTCGTCCTTAAGGACTTTTGGCAAATACGAGAAATCAGCCATCTGTCCGACCGCCTCGATGATCATATCGCCGTTAATCGTTTTATTTTTTTCTTCATAGAATGTCGGGGCAAATCTTCCTTGTTCATCGAACACGGATTTTACCGCCTTGCATTCGAGTCCGATAATTTTTTTGTTTTTTAATAGAATTTTTTTCGGACCCCATGATACATTGAACAAAACTCCTTCTTCTTTGGCTTCGGTGTGTTCTTCCTCGGTCGCCGGGATGATATCCCACGATTCAAGACAGACAATATTGACCGAGGTTTTCTCACCAGGATATTGCATGTGTTGTAATCTAACGCAGGTCCGGGCAACGTCCATTGCCACATTACCACCGCCGATAATAATGATATTTTTACCGACTTTGATTTTCTTGCCGGATTTGACCTTGGTCAGAAAATCAATGGCCTGGGGAGCCATTTGCTCGTTCTCGAGTTTGATGTACCTTCCTTTGCACATGCCGGTGCTGATGTATACGGCATCGGCATTATCATAGATAGCCTCGAATTTTATATCCTTGCCTACCTCGGTATTGAATTTAAATTTAACACCTAATGACTCTATATAATGTATGTCCCGGTCAATAATATCCAACGGCAGCCGGTATTGCGGCGGTCCTATTCTCAGCATACCGCCGCCGCCGGGCAGGGAATCGTAGACAGTGACCCGATGACCTTTGAGTCTTAAGAAATGTGCGACTGTCAGACCGGATGCTCCAGCACCGATCACCGCGATTTTTTTAGCTGTATCCGAAGCGACTTTTGGCTTTAATGCCTCTCTGAAATCGACAACCTCATCAGCGACAAATCTCTTGAGCCATCTGATTGCCAGGGGCTTGCCGCGTATGCCAATAGAGCAGGCATCCTCGCAATGCTTCATGCATATCCTGCCGCATATTGAAGGGATCGGATTGTCTTCAAATACTTTTCTGAGCGATTCTTCGTAGTTGCCCTGGGCGATCGCTTTGATATAGTCTGATATTTTGAGGTGAGCCGGGCAGGCTTCTTCACAGAGCTTACACTCTAAGCAGCGCGCTGCTTCAGCCCGTGCTTTTTCCTCAGAATATCCCAAAACCATTTCAACAAAAGATTTTTTCCGATCGGCTGGTTCGATCACGTCCATGAAGACCCGTTCGGGTTCGAACAAAGCGAATTTTAGATCGGAAGTAAATCCTTCATAATCCTTTTTTCGGTGGGTGAGACTGGCTTTGAAAATAGAATATTTCTCAGCGGGTAAGAAGTGCTCATTATCTGATTTCTGATCTTTGGCAAGTAAGGTAAAACTTTTCGTGTCGAAGTGGATATGAAAATAATCTCTTGATAACCTCAGGCAGCCGGGCGGACATACATCGACACATAAACCGCAAAAACAGCACCGTCCATAATCGATTTGAGGGCGTTCATTTTTCTCGCCTGGTTTTGGCTTAATTCCAGGGATTTCGATCATGGTGATCGCCTCATTCGGGCATATGTCAAGGCAGTTGCCGCAGCCCGTACATTTTTCCCAATCGTTGAGATGGAGGCCCCGGTATCTTTCAGCCGGTTCCTTGGGTTCGAATGGGTATCTCAGTGTTTTCGGTTTTTTAAAAAGATATCTGATCGCTTTAAAAGGACTAAAGATATTTGGTTTGCCCATTCACTACCTCCTAGCGGTCTATCTCAGGAGCAACCACATACAGGCTTATCATAATGTTACCGACATCAGCGATACTGGCATTCTTCAGTAGCTTTTCCAAAATTACGAGTCCGTGCGTGTATGACGGTGTTCTGAAGTGCACCCGGTAAGGTTTGTCTCCGCCGTCGCTCACCAGGTAAAGCCCGAGTTCTCCCCGTGATGACTCGACTCTCACATATGCATCGCCCGGGGGAATGGTCCATTTGAACGGGTTGGGGATCCGGTTATATACTTCACCTTTGGGTAGATTATCAAGCAATTTGAATATCATGTGAACACTTTCGATCATTTCATCCCTGATTACCCATACCCGGGAATAGGCATCGCCATCTTCTCTTATCGGCACCTCAAAATCAACTTTCTGATAGGCAGCATACGGCTCAATTTTTCTGATATCGGATTTTAATCCGGTAGCGCGTATTACCTGGCCGACCCCACCCATTTTTATCGCTTCTGCTTGCGTGATTTTGCCGATATCTTTGGCGCGTTCGTAAAACAGACGGTTATTAAAGAATGTCGCGTCATAGTCAGGCACACATTTGCCAATAGAGTGGAGTGTAGATACCATCCTGTCCTCAAAGCCCCGGGGAAAATCACGACGTACGCCGCCGGGCCAGATGTAGATGTGATAAACCCGGCCGCCGGTGAGCTCTTCGAACAGATCGAGGATAAGGTCGCGGTGATACATCGCCCACTGGGCGACCGTATCAAAGCCAAGCATATTGGCATATGCCCACAGACCAAAAAGGTGCGAGCCGACGCGGGCAAGTTCAAGGTAAATGCTTCTGATATGGTGCGCTCTTTCAGGGACTTCGATGCCAGCGAGTTTTTCCACAGCCATCGAATACACCATTTCCATATGATCGGGCTCCACGACATTTATTCGGCACACCAGAGGGAAATTCTGGATCCAGGTTCGATACTCCATGAGTTTTTCAAAACCCCGATGAAGATATCCAGGATTGGCGGTCGCTTGAATGATACGGTCACCTTCGACTTTGAGGGTAATACTGAAGTTTCCTACCATGCCAAGATGTTGAGGACCAAAAAAGAGTTCCAGTTCTCTCATTTGTCCTCCTTGACAAAGGGGATCTCATCGAAATACTCTTTCACATACTTTCTTGTATCGAAGTCCTTACGAAAAGGCGGTATTTCATAATCTCTTTCCAAAAAGAGCGGGATCTGTCTGGGGTGCCCTTTAAAATCAATGCCGAAGAGTTCGTGTATTTCCCTTTCATAGGGTTCGGCATTTTCGAAAATATCGATAACAGTCCTGAAATCTAACTTTTTGCGCGGGATATTAGTTTTTAGAATAATATGATCGTTTTCAGAATAGGAACTAAGGATATACACCAATTCCAGTTTTTCCTTATCGATCCAGTCCACGCATGAGATCAGGGCAAGATGAATGTATCCTTGATCCTTTAATGATTTCAGAACATCTCCTGTACTATCCATGGGCACTGAGATAACAAGCCGACCGTTTTTTTCAGTCGATATTTCAATCCCGCGAAAGATCGCCTTCAGTTTCCTTTTTATTGAATTATCCATTTCGCTTATTTATGTTATATAGGGGGGGCCAGGCGAGTTTACCCAATGCCCTTTCCTGGTTTTTCCGGTAGTACGTGTATTTTTCTCGGTACTTTTTGTAGCCATTAGCCATTTCCTTATCGATCAGGGTCCAGAGGTGAGTAACCGCGATGAAGATTGCCTCTGGTCTTGGCATGCACCCAGCGATCCATCCATCAACAGGAATATATTTATCAAGATGTTTTATGGTATTGTAGGAATCCCAGTACATGCCGCCATTTATCGGGCAGGACCCAAAGCCGACCGTGTATTTTGGCTCAGGCATCTGCTCGTACGTTCTGATGATCGCCTTGAGTGTTTTCAAAGAAACATACCCGGTGATCAAGAACAAGTTTGCCTGTCTCGGCGAGCCCACGGGAATTACTCCGAATCGTTCAGCATCCCATCTGGTCGTTATCACCGGCGGCACTTCAATGATCCCGCAGCCCGTGCAAAAATAAACCGCCCACAAGGAATATTTGTTACCCATTTTTTGTGGTTGTTTGAACCACTTTGTAAGCACATTTCTATCCATAGCCACCCCATATGTATGTGATGATCAATCCAGCCAGGGCAAGAATTGTTGGCCAGGTCCAATTAAAACGGATCGCCTGTTCAATTCTAAACCTCGGAAAGACCGCGTTAATGAAAACTCCAAGGACAAACACGATCACCATTTTGAGCAGGAATGTAAAAGGCTCGCCTGCACCGCCTAAGAATAAATTTACAAACAGCGCGATCACGATAAAGCGACGGAAGGCGTGTTCAATATAATAAAGTGCTAAGAACTTACCGCTGTATTCCACTTTCAATCCAGAAGATATTTCCTGGGGCGCTTCGACCATATCGAATGGCCTGATGCCGAGCATTGCCGGTAAGATCAGAAAATAAGCGATGCCGGCTAAGGGAAGGGAAACGATACCCCAACTTGATGCTCTTTGAAAATGAACCAGGTTGACGAGTGATATCGTCCGGTAATAGAACATTAGCGTCAGCACGATCAATAGAAAGGGCACCTCATAGCTCAAGGCGAGAAGCATTTTGCGGGAAATACCGATACTGATGTTAGGATTGGAACCACTGCCCCCGGACAAGGCGATGCCGATCGGAGCAAGGAGCATGAGGTAAAGGACCACGAGTAACCCGCCTGAAATATTGAGCGGGCATATATTGCCGATCGGAATAAACAATAATGTCACGACACTACCGGCCAATGATAACAACAATCCCAGTTCAAATATCACCCCGTGGGAAACGCTTTTTTGCAAGAACAGCTTTATTATATCGATTACCGGTTGATAGAGCGGCGGACCATAGCGCCAGTGTATCCGGGCCATTATTATTCTGAACAACCCCATAAAGAATATTCCGATAACGAATCCGATGACCGGTGAGAGTATAAAGCCTGCCACACCCATGATATTACCAAGGCCTCCAGATAAGCTGCACACAGATGAGCACCGCAAGAAATAACATAATATAGATGACGTAATTACCCAAATCTCCGGTATACATACGCCTGACAAATTCAGCGAGCTTTTCGCTAATTTTGCCGATCCACACGTAGAACTGGTCTATTCTATCCTTTAACCACGGTTTGACCATTGTGTAAAAAGGATTATAAAAATCCACGGTATAATGGTATTTATCTGCAGGTACATATGCACCTGCAGCATAGGAGTTATCCTGGGATACCAGCACCGATTTACCGCCGGTGCGGAATATTATGTAGACGATAAAAACTAATACTATGATAGCAGCAAATATATTGATCGTATTCAGAGTGCCTGTTTCCGAGGCAATGCCCCAAAGATTGACACCCAGTGATTCGAATCCCAAAGAGATGCCGATCGAGTTGATGATATTCAATCCGAGACCGGGAAGGATGCCAAATATAATAGTGACTGCACACAATATTACCATTGGCAGCCGCATGCTAAAAGGAGCACTCTTTATATTTTTATGCTTTTCCGAGAGCTGCCCCAGAAACATGTTGTGTAATAGTTTGTAGATCGCCAGTAAACTCCCCCACGTTCCGATCAAAGCCGCAAAAGCAAGGAAAGGAGAGCCGTTAAGAATCAGTGTTTTATAAATCAACCACTTGGAGACAAACCCATTCGTAAGGGGGATGCCGATCAAACCGCATGCCCCTACCAGGGTGGCGATAAAGGTAACCGGCATTTTATTTGCCAGGCCGCCTAAGGAATTTAGATCCCTGACCCCGCCGGTCCGGAATTCGACCGCACCGACCGCAAGAAAGAGGAGTGCTTTGAATATCGCATGGTTGAAAAAATGGAATATTCCGCCGGCTAGTCCCAGACTTGTACCAAAGGCGATGCCCAGGATAATGTAGCCGCATTGTCCAATACTCGACCAGGCAAGCAATTTCTTGGCATCGTCTTGAAAAACCGCGATGAAGTTGGGGATGACAATGGTGATGCCCGCGAGCAAACATAGAATATAATGAAAACTCAGTCGCCCCTGCCCCAGATAGAGAAATATCCGCGACCCGAGCATTATATAGAATATCATGAGAAAACCAAAGGTTCCCATCTTCGCGAGCATGCCAGAAAGCAAAGCAGTAAAGGGACTGGGTGATTCAGTATAAGCCGAAGGTACCCAGACGTGAAGCGGCATGAGGCCATTTTTTATTCCGAAAGCAATGCAGAACATGATAAGGATGAAGACTATATAACCACGAGGAGCGCTGGCAATAAAACCTGCGATCTGCGAAATATCGAATGTTCCGAAATTCCCATATATTGAAAGGATCCCCACTAACATGCATAACGAGCCGGCAAGAGATATTATAATGTATTTCAAACCTGCCGCCAGGGCCGGACCTTTATTATAGCTTACCAGCACAAAAATACTCCAGGACATGATCTCCCAGAAAACGTAGAATGAGATCAGGTCACCGGACATGACAATACCGAGCATGCTGGTGCTTACCAATAGCATCATCATATAGTAAAGACCGAGTCTTGTTTTATCTTTCATGTAGCTCAATGAGAAGATTATTGACATGGTGCTCAGTACGGTGATGGTAATGGCAAAGAGCCAGGAAAGATTATTGATCCTCAAGATCAGGGGATGGTCAAAGAACCTGGCGTACACTAATTCTTTTCCATAACCGTGTAGTCCTGCTACCATGAGTACGAGCACTGAAGAGATAAAAATGGCAAAACCATTGCGCACATTTTGCGAGACCTTACCTAAAAGATAGGTCAGAAATGCGCCTCCCAGGGCGACGATGAGCAGGTTATTGAATATGATATCAGGGTAAGACACTTCTGATATATTCTCCTCTGTCCAGGAGCATACCTGCAGCTGAGTTGAGTATTTTGCTGAGTACTTCTGGATATATGCCGATACCGACTACTAGTACCATTAAAATGCATATCGGGATAAGAACTGCGAGTGATGTATTCTTTCGTGTTTGGTCAGGATCTTTGTTGCTTTCTTTGAAGTAAATGATTTGGATCACTTTAAGGAAATAAGCACATTCAATGACTGTCGCTAGCAATACGAATCCAAGAAGAATAGTCAGCAAAAGATCATGTTGGACCAGTGTTGCTTCGACAATGAGAAATTTTGACGCAAATCCCACAAAAGGGGGAAAACCGATGAGCGAAAAAACGCCGATGACAAAAGCAAGGGAAATCACCGGCAGTTTTTTCCCCATACCTGCCAGGGAATCGATCTCCATCGAACCCGAGCGATAGATCATATACCCGACCGTAAGAAAGAGCAGCGCTTTAGCCAGTGCGTGGGAGGTGATCTGAAACAGTGCTCCTTTTATTCCGAGAGCACTGGCAAGGCCAAATGCAAAGATAATAAGACCGATCTGGCCGGTCGATGAATAAGCGAGCATTCTTTTTATGTTGTTCTGGCGGAAAGCGGCCAATTCTCCCACGAGCAGGGTGATCAAGCCTATAAACAAAAGGAAATGAAGAAGGCTGCTTGCTCCGAATAGCGTAAAGATGATCCTCATGATCGAGTAGACCCCCATCTTTATCGCGATGCTGGATAGGATTGCCGAGATCGAGGAAGGTGCCGAAGAGTGCGCATCAGGTAGCCAGGCATTGAGCGGGATTATTGCTGCTTCGACGCCGAATCCAGTGATCAAAAGAGCCAGCGGTAAAAATGCGGATAACGGTGTGATCGAGTGAATATGTTTCGCAATGTGCGCCATATTAAGCGTTCCAAAATAGCCATAGAGCAATGCAATACCCATGAGGATCAATCCCGAGCCAACCGTGCCCTGGATCAAATATTTTATGCCTGCTTCAATACCTGGTTTGTCCTGGTTATATGCAACGAGCGCGTACGATGAGATGCAGAGGATCTCAAAGAACACGAATAGATTAAATATGTCACCGGTAAGAACGATCCCGGTTGCACCAACCAGGAGCAAGAGATACAACATGTGATAACTTTGGGTGGCGCCTTTTTTGATATAATCGACAGCGTAAATGGAGATCATCAATCCGACCAGGGCGATGAGCACGGCCAAGAACACGGCCAGAGGATCGACCATCAGGTTTATGCCGAAAGGCGCGGGAAACCCACCCAGGCTGATAATGATCGGTGCTTGGAGTACCCGGGGGATAAGGGTGATAGCGGCAGCAAGATTAAAAATCATCCCCAGAATAGGGATATATTTTGTGATTTTTTTCGAAATAAAGCCAAACAAAGGTATGGTGAAAGTTAAGCCCAAGGGTATGACTATTAAGAGTACGGGGTTTACCATTTTAATTCTTTGATCTTACGCACATCGAGTGTACCATAATGACGGTACAATCTTATGACCAGGGAAAGAGCAAGGGCAAGGGTCGCGACACCGATTACGATCGCCGTGAGAACCAGAGCCTGGGGGATCGGGTCAACCATGAGTGACGGATTGAGTTTGTCCTTTGAAAAAATCGGAGCGGTGCCCCCTTTTATGTAACCGGTGCATACAAGAAGTATAAAAATCCCGGTTTCGAATATATCGAGTCCGATAATGACTTTGATCAAATTTCTCTTGGTGAGAACGATATACAACCCGATAATTATTAAACCGATCGCTCCGATATAATAGATCATGGTTCCTCTATTAACCTGTCCAGAACTCCGGTCAGTTCAGCACCGACTTTAAAGCCGATCGCAACATAGATGATCGGAATGATCCCGGCGCTGAACAACTCATTGGGCAGTCCTTTGGGCAAGTAATTAGCAAGAAAGTAACCGCTGTATAGCAGTCCCAAGAGGCCGATCACCACAAAAACAAGCCCGCCAATAGATTCAGTTATTTTCGCAGCACTTTTATTGATGCCGCGCCATTTCCAGCATCCCAGCATGGTCAGCAGAAAACCCGAGGCAATTATCGCTCCGCCCTGGAATCCTCCGCCTGGAGTTAAGTGACCGTGGATGAAAATATAGGCGCCGAAAAGCATGGTCAACGGGAATAAGAATCTGCACCCCGTGTAAAGGATCAAACTGCTTTTCCTGCCTTCTTTTTTCGGTTTTTTTTCTTCCTGATGAAGTACTGCGGACAGACCGATCGCCGCGAGAAATAGAACTGTCACTTCACCGAGCGTGTCGAAACCGCGATAATTAACGACCACTGAAGTGACGATGTTGGTGGCTCCGGTATCTTTGATCCCGTTGTCGATATAGTATTCTCTTACCTTGCTTAATGATCGACCGAATGGTATTTCTGTTAAACAAAAAATTACTCCGCTTAAAAGTATTGCCAGCAGGATAAGGCTAACTATTTTTCTCATCGTCCTCATGCCTTTTTGTCTTTTTTAAAGCTATGACAAATATCGCCACCGTAAGTGCCGCGCCAATCGAGGCTTCAGCCATGGCAACATCTGGAGCGTTGAGCAGGAAGAACAATATCGCCGCGATAAAACTGACGAAACCAGCGGCGATCACCGCATTTAACAGGTTTTTAAAAGTCCCGGCGCTGACTGCAGCGACCAGCATCACCAGAACAAGAATTATTTCAAGAATCATTTTCTTCCTTGCAAAGATCTTTTGATTGGTTCACTTTTGTTTTGTCGCAAAGAGAAACACCGGACAGGCAGGAAGCCCGACCGAGCGCGTGGCTGGATATTGGATTCGTTAATAAAACAAATACCGCAATGACCAGAGTCGTCCAGAACCAGGAAGGTTCGAGTATGCCGACGCCGATAATCGTACAGAATGCTCCCAGGGTGGTGCATTTCGTGCCCGCCTGTAATCGGTTATACACGTCGGGCATCCGGTATACGCCGAGCGAACCAAGGAATAAAAATAACACGCCAAAGCCGGTCACGAACCAGCCAATGATCATAGAGTTCCTCCTTCAAGATACCGGGCAATGGCTACTGAACCGACAAAAGTCAAGACCGCATATACCAATGATACATCGAGATAGACCTGCCTCTGGAGTATGAAGCCGATCAAAACTAAGAGGGCGGTCGTGACGGTCACTGCCGTATCAAGGGCAACGGCACGATCAGGAGCAGTCGGTCCTTTTAGCATTCTTAAAAGACAGAGTACTACACCACATCCGATGATCACCAGATAGATAGTTCCTATCATTGAAATATAACCTTTAAAATTTTCTCGAATTTTTCGCCAATAATTTTTGTCGTTGTATCGATATCGACTGCTTTGACATCTATCCAGTGGATGAGCATTTTATCTTCCTGAATATCAAGTGTAAATGTTCCCGGTGTAAGGGTGATGGAGTTGGCAAGGACTGTCTTTGCGATATCTGATTTAAGTTCCGTGTGTATGATAACGACCCCGGGGTTTATCGGGAGCGCGGGATGTATTACGCGCAGCGCTACGTCAAAATTTGCTTTTATTATTTCGAAAAAAAGAACTGCGATATACCAAAGAAAATATATAACGCGTTTTGGATTTATTGCCGGAAAACCGAGTCCGAGGTAGAATTCATTGGCAAAGAGAGCAATAAGAAATGCCACGATTGCGCCGGTCCATAGTTTCTGATAATGGAATGATGTTGTAAGCAAAAGCCATAAAAAGAGTAAGAAAAAGAACATCCAGATAAAGCTCTTGAGCCTGTCCTTAAGCCTGACTTTTTGGTCCGTACGATCTCCTTTTAGTTTATATTATTCTGGTTGGGGTGATCATAATACCCCTCTTTTACTACGATAATAACCATTATATGCATAATATTATATTTGTCAAGTGCTTTATTTTTCGATATTTTACTATATTTATATAAAGTTATAATTTAATTCGCCAGCTACGAAAAGTTGATGCAGCATCCATTGACATGGATTTAAAATTCAATAATAATAGTCAACATCGAAGTAAAACAGGGGGTGTTTTAATGGAAAAGATAAATATCGGAATAATAATATGTCATCGTTACCATACCTGCGCTGGTGGCAAGTGCTTGCGCGCGGCCCGTAACCGTGAGGGCGCATTCAGTGTGTACCGTAATAAAGACATAGAGATCGTCGGGTACACCTCCTGCAACGGCTGCCCAGGCGGCAATATCGAGTATGCGCCTGAAGAGATGAAGAAAAACGGCGCAACGGTTATACATCTTGCAACCGGCCTGGTAGTCGGCTACCCGCCCTGTCCATACATCGCGCATTTTAGGAATTTTATCAAGGAAAAGTTTGATATGGATGTGGTTATCGGTACACATCCGATCCCGCAGAAATACTATATAACGCATACAGCCTTAAAAACATGGAATACACCAGAATGGAAAGAGTTTATCAAGCCGACCTTGGTCGATCAAGCTCTTCGTCAAGCTTACGATTGAGCAGGGCGCTGAAAGGAGAATAGTCATGAGTACTTTATGGCAGGCAGCTGATCGGGTGAATAAGATCGCGAAATCAGCGATCCACGAGATGACACGTCTATCCCAGCAGATCAAGGATGTCGCTTTTCTCTCTTGGGCAAAGCCCACATCAGGCACGCCTGCTCATATCAATGCTGCAGCAATCGATGCTATTAACAAGGGATTAGTCGGTGGTTACTCACCGACTAACGGCTTGCTATTGCTGCGTGAAGCAGTTGCCGTAAAACTAAGGCGCGATAACAGAATACCGGCCAAGGCTTCAGATGTGATCATCACCGTAGGTGCCATCGAAGGATTGGCAGCCGCATGCATGGCCGTGCTTGATCCAGGCGACGAGGTGATATTGCCATCGCCAACATATTCAACGCACATCCGGCAGGTCTTGCTTGCGTCAGGAAAGCCGGTTTTTGTGCCGACGATCGAAGAGCAGGGATTTGCGCTCGATATCCAAGGGGTCAAAAAAGCGATAACGCCAAAAACAAAAGCGATAATGTACTGCTCGCCATCCAATCCATCGGGTACGGTATTTAGCGAGGCTCAATTAAGGCAGCTTGCGGAAATCGCCATGGAACACAAGATCATGGTCATCACTGACGAGGCTTATGAATATTTCGTGTACGACGGGCATGAGCACTTCAGCATCGGATCGATCCCCGAGATGAAAAAGCAGGTTATCAGCTGTTTTACATTCACTAAGACTTATGCCATGACCGGATGGCGGATAGGCTATCTGCACGCGAATGAGGAATTGGTTCCGCAGATCGAAAAAGCGCATATACCGTTTGCGATCTGTGCGCCGGTCGTATCGCAGTATGCTGCCCTTGCCGCACTCACTGGTCCGCAAGCGTGCGTAACCGAATTTCGTGAACACTACAAGTCGGCGCGCGATCTGATGTGTGAACGGCTTGCAAAGCTCAGCCCGGTTTTTACTTTTCAGAAACCGAGCGGGTCATACCTGATGTTTCCACGTATTCTCGCGCCTGAGGGAAAAGACTCGGCAACATTCTGCAAGCGCCTTTTGCAGGAAGCCAAGGTATCGACAACACCCGGTGTTGCTTTTGGCCCGACCGGTGAAAGCCATTTGAGACTGTCGTTTTGCGTTCCCCATGATACTATCAACCGGGCATTCGACCGGATGGAAAAATACTTTTCATGAGACCGCGTTGATAAATATACGAGTACGAACTTCTGATCTCCTGATATTCTTTTAAACGTGGTGTTAGCTAATGTGGTTTTATTTCACAAAAGACACTCGACCCGTCGACTTCCTTGATCGCTACATCGATATCAAAGCCAGATGTCAATTTTTCAAAATCATGCGGCCGTACTGTGCGCGCGGTAAACCCATCTTTGGAAACGATAACGCCGTCGCGTGTGCCTTTCAAATCGATCTTGCCGAGCAAACCGGCATCAGCCTGGATCTTGAACCAGTTCAGCCGTTCTGACCAGAACTTGTCCGCGTAACTTGAAAACAATATCGTGCCCCCGGGTTTTGTAATGCGGATGCTTTCACGTATCAGTTCTTTTTGGTCGACATGGAACGCTGAAATACCGTTCTGTATGCAGACAACCGTATCGAATGACGCGTTGCGAAAGCTCGTGCAGATCGCATTCATATTAAATAACGCATAATTAGAAAAAGCCTTCATCGTTTCTTTGCAAAGCGACAAACTTGCAAACGAAGTATCAATGCCCGCTGCAATACCCGCGCGCCCGGCAAGGCGCGCGAGCACGCGACCGTATCCGCAGCCCAGTTCCAGGACCAAGGATTCAGCATTTATCTTCTTGAGAACATATTGTATTTCTGATTCCAGATACTGTTTGACTCTTGACGGAGCGATCTCATAGCACTGCCTTAGCTTATCCGCCGCGAGTTTTTCCTGGTAATAATCGCAATTCACGGTAATATTCTATCCGTAACTAAGGCACGGTGCAAGACTCTGTGTTTCTTTTTGCTTGCATTTCACGATTTTTTCACATATACTCGGGCAACACCTACCTGCTAAGGCGATCAGATGTATTTATAAACGGTACAGGATAGACAAAATATCCGGGCCTGCTAGCGCGCAGGTCAGTCCCCGATTCGCAGGTGTCCTACCTGTTTTGAGTAACATCGAAAGGAGAAGCATCGAAGGGCTGGTGTCCTTCTTTTTCGCGCGAAATTTTGATCAACATCAGGATCCCGGCCGTGCACATCATAACGCCGATCGCAATTACTATCAGCTCAGCGAGGACATTCTGGTCTATTGATGCGTTATTTGACATTGTCGGATCACGCAAACCGTAGTAAAATATTAACGCAGTTATGTTAGTGAAACTGTGCGCTATGATGCATGCCCATACAGACCGGGTCAATATGTATAACCAGGCTAATATCAAACCAATAATAAAACCCCATATCATGAGCACGTACTGGCCGTGCATAATGCCGAACAAAAGCGCGGTAATAATAATCGCTCCTGCAGTCGAATATCTTTTTAAATAGCCGCGTAAGAGCAGGCCCCGAAAGAACAATTCCTCAATTACCGGAGCAATAATAACGATGAATAAAAATGACCATACGATGCCCTGAGTATATATTCCGACAAGATCTTCCATTAGTATCTTGTCCAAATTTCTGTACTCGGGGATCAGTTTGAAGGTGATCGATCCGATCCCGGCAAAACAACCGCGTAAACCCAGCAGCACGACACAGATCATTATTAATGGGAGCCACCTGAACGCCCTGAGCGAAAAGACTTTCTTAAACGGTTCTTTGACCTGTGTATAGCCGAAGTACATAGTAATGATCATCGCCGTGCTCACAATAAAATACATTATGACAGGATCCTTGTGCATCGGATAACGAATTATTGTACCGATAATTACGATATTAAAGACCAAAATACTAATGGCCGCCATGTAAATAAGAAACAGCAATAATGTCTGGGAGAAACCCGGGAAAGGTTTTGAAGGCGCGGCGGGCACGTCTACGTCGACGATGACGCTTTGTTTTTTCACTGGCGGTTTTTCATCGTAAACCGGGGGTCTATTATGGTATTCTGGTTCCTTATTTGTTTCGGCCGCATCCATGGGTATTATGTTTTCTGCACCGCAATTTCGGCACTTTGCCTGTTCGCCAGGTTTCAAGTACTTTACCACGATGGCGTGACCGCATTCTTTACAGCGAAATTCCAATGCCATGCATATTCCCCTGATGTATTATTGCACTAATGGACAGGATGTCAATAGTCTTTTTCTTGGATTATAAAGGTAAGAAAATCCTTGCCAACGGACGAATTTCGAGTAAACTATAAGGATAACCTGGAGTAAAAATGAAAAAAATATTTCAATTAAAAAATACCATTATGGTATTATGTATCCTTGCACTTGTCAGTACCGCACAGGCGCAGGATCCTGACTCGGCAGAGGTCGAGGAAGCAAAACAGTATTATTCTTTTGGACAGGAATACCTCAGGCAGAAAAATTTCGACAAAGCCATCGAGAGCTTTGATAAAGCTATCGGAATATGGCCCGGATATTTTTCCGCCTACATAGCGCTCGCCGCCACTTATACCGCCGTGTCATTTATCGCCGATGCCGAGTCCACCTATGCCACTGCCAAGCGTTTGTTTCCCGACAGCTCAAAAGCATATGAAGGACTCGCTATCCTGTATCTCGACCGGAAAGATTACCAGGCAGCAATATTGCAATATAATGAAGGATTGCAAAGACATCCGGACGAACTCAAACTTCTTTATGGTCTGGGTTATGTATACATGCAGGAAAAGGAATACAACACGGCACTTGAATACTATAACCGGGTGCTGGCCCTGGATCCCGAGTACCTTGAAGCAATGGTTGCCATCGCTGACCTGTATATTGAAAAAGGCGTCTCAGAGAGCGCCACGGGTTATCTTCTTGATGTGCTCAAGAAGAGACCGGATAATATCATGATCCGCGAAAAACTGGCGAATGTTTATATCGACCTTAAAGATTACAAAAAGGCAGCTGGGCAGTACGCGCATATTACGACCCTGGAGCCGGAAAACTACTACTACTTTCTGCAGTTAGGACTCGTCTATAAATGGGACAAGAAATTTGCGCGCGCCGACACGGCGCTGAAAAAAGCGCACAAGCTTAAGCCGGAAAGTGCTGAGGTTTTATTCCAGATTGCTGACCTGTATATTTCCTGGGGGAAATACGGCGCCGCCGAGGATTACGTAAAAGATGCGCTCGCCCTGAGCCCGGGCAATGCCTACGGCGATTACCTGTACGGGGATATTTACCTGCGCCGCGGTTATTCCTACTATGTCGCATGGATGAAAGAAAAGAAAAAGGCGAACTGCCCGAAACTGAACACGGCGCTCAGCTATTTTAATACCGCTGTGTCGTATTTCAATAAGGTCGCATCCGACCCTACGTTCGGTTCATACTCAAGACAGAACATAGGCAGCTGTAATAAATACATAGCAACCCTGAACGAGGATAAGTGGTTCTACTGTAAATAATCCGGGGATGCGTATGATAGCATCCCTTCTTTTCTCCAGCTTGCCCGGTTAAACGAAGTTGGACATGAGTGTAGTGTGTATCCCTTTTCTCCTTCATTCAGTGAATATCCCTGTTCCGCATCGCGGAATCCCGACTTCTTCTATAAATCAATTTGTCAGGCAATTTTAAAACCGGGATAATCAACGATAACACAGTTATCATTGACATTTCAATATTTCTCTCTATACTTAAGTATCCTATTTAGATAAGTTGATTAATGCATAACAATTGGCCAAGGAGGAAACATGTGTCGCATAGCATTAATTGTATCATTACTATTCCTGTCATTTGCATTCAATCAGGCAGGTGATGTCTCAATACAAGAAAGTCGTTTGATCCCTAAATTATTGAACTACCAGGGTTATCTTACCGACACGCTCGGTATTCCGATCGATGATACACTCGACGTGACCTTCAAGGTTTTCG
>Ga0307444_1000066_pt1 | contig 54281 bp, 32 predicted proteins | sample SalMarSW160340MG_FD_202145 | JGI IMG/M metagenome (GOLD analysis project Ga0307444, IMG submission 202145) | Salt marsh sediment microbial communities from the Plum Island Ecosystem LTER, Massachusetts, United States - SW1603-40 | ecosystem: Environmental > Aquatic > Marine > Intertidal zone >...
TCCGGGAAGGCCACCCGGTGCTCCTCCTTGTCGGTCCAGCTCGCCCCGCCGTCCTCGGACTTGCGCAGCGTCGTCCCGAAGAACGGGTTGCCGGGCGCGGCCCACAGCGTCCGGCGGCCGGCGCGCTGGTCGAGCGCCAGGGCGTACACCTCCTCGCCGGGAAAGTGGGGTCCGTCGATCTCCCAGCGCGCTCGAGACCCGTCGGCACGCAGCAGGAAGGCGCCCTTGGTGGTCCCGACCATGAGGAGCACATCGCCCGCTTCCAGCGCATGTCCGATGGGGGTGTCCGGCACATGGTCCTCCTGGCCCCGAGGGCCTGTCGCAGTTCGTATCTCGATGTATCCGGGCCCGGGCGCCCGAGCCAGTGCGGTATGCACCTGTGGACCGCGCGCTCCCCGATGATGGACGTTCAGTCCGGCACGCGATCGACAGTCGGTGGGACACGGAGGGAGGTCGTGCGCTCGATCGAGGGCGCGAAGCGGGCGGAGACCCGCGCCCGCCGCGTCGAGGCCGCGGTGGCCGGGCCGACGGAGGGGGCCCGCGTGCGAGGACAGGCGACGGGCGAGCCCTCAGCCCCCGTTCGCCTTCTCGAGGGCGTCACGAACCATGCTGCCCGCCTGGCGGATCGTGGCGGCGTCCGGCGGGTGCCCGGAGTTCTCGATCCCGACGTCGATGATCTGTCCCCGGACCCGGAAGATGGCACGGGGCTGGACGGGATCCTCGACCACGACGGCCTGCTCGCCGAGCTCGGGAGCCGCTACCGCCGGAGTGTCGTAGCCCGACGCCTGCATGGCCACGGAGGGCACGATGGCCGGCGCCAGGATGACCTGGACGAACGCGGCGTCCTGTCCGCGCACGTGGCACTCGCCGGCCATGGCTTCGACGCCCCGCGTCGCATCGATCTGGAAGTCCGCCAGCGCGGCGAGGTCCTCCGCGATGCCCTCGATGGCCGGACACAGCACGAAGTCCCGTCGCGCGACCTCCCCGCCGGCCGGAGTCGCGGGTGCGCTCGCCGCGTCCTCGCCTCCGGCGTCCCCGGAGGCGTCGGCGTCCGCCCCACCGCCGCACGACGCGAGCAGGGCGGTCATCGCCGCGACCGCGAGACACCGACTCGATGTTCCGAATCCCGAGCGACGGACCATGTCGATCGCCTCCCCTCCGCGAGCCGGCGCGCAGTCGGCGGCGGAGGTGTGAAAAGGTGGATATGTGTCGAGCGACCCCCGACCTCCCGGGGGTCCCCCATCTCCCGAGAGTGATGGAACCGCCCGCGGGGGGCAACCGATGCGGGCCGGGGGGTTTGCGGAGCGACTTCGGGTTGGGCACCTTCGGGGAGACCGCGTGGTGGTCGACCCCCATCACGCGGCGAGGACTCCAATGGCTCTCTCTCGCCGTCAAGCGCTGCAACGTCTGACGCTCCTCGTCGGCGGCGCGATCTCCGCGCCGACGCTGGGGGCCCTGTTGTCGGGGTGCCGCGCCGCGCCCCCGACCGCGGGCTGGGCTCCGCGGACCCTCGATCCCGACCAGGTGGATCTCCTCGACATCGTCGTCGCTCGGATCATCCCGGCCACCGACACGCCGGGAGCGCGGGACGTCGGGGTCCCGTCCTTCATCGACACGATCCTCTCCGACTGGATGGAGGCCGAGGCGCGGGACCGCTTCCTGAGCGGCCTGGCCGCTCTCGATGGCGGGATGGGCGACGGGGTCGCGTTCCGCGACGCGACCCCGGAGCAGCAGGACGCGCTCCTGAGCCGCCTCGACGAGGAAGCGGCCCGGGCGCGCGCGGAGGACGCCGACCCGCTCCCCTTCTTCGCCACCCTGAAGGAATGGACCCTGGTGGGCTACTACACATCCGAAGCCGGGGCGACCGAGGAGCTCCAGTGGCTGGCGATCCCCGGCAGATACCAGGGCGACCTGCCGCTCGAGGAAGCGGGGCGGACATGGGCCTGATTCTCCAGGAGGCGCAGGCCGGGCGGGGGAAGGACTACGACGCGATCGTCGTGGGCTCGGGCATCACCGGAGGGTGGGCCGCGAAGGAGCTGACCGAGAAGGGGATGGAGGTCCTCCTCCTCGAGCGCGGGCGGCCGGTCGAGCACGGGATCGACTACATCACGGAGCACGAGCCGCCCTGGGAGGCGACCTACCGCGGCCGGGGCGACCGGAAGAAGCTCGAGGAGGACCAGTTCCTCCAGTCGCAGGCGGATCCGGTCAACGAGTACAACTCCCACTTCTTCGTCAACGATCGGGAGAACCCCTACACCTTCGATGAGGACGCGCCCTTCCTGTGGATCCGGGGTTACCACCTCGGGGGCCGCTCGATCATGTGGGGCCGGCAGTGCTACCGGTGGAGCGACCTGGACTTCGAGGCCAACCTGCGCGAAGGGATCGCGGCCGACTGGCCGATCCGATACGCGGATCTGGAGCCCTGGTACGACTACGTCGAGGACTTCGTCGGCTTGAGCGGCCAGGCCGAGGGCATGCCGCAGCTCCCGGACAGCCACTTCCTGCCCCCCATGGAGATGAACGCGGGCGAGCTGAAGGTGAAGGAGGCGCTCGAAGGCGCGTTCCCGGCGCGGCGAATGACGATCGGCCGCGCGGCGGTCCTCACACGCCCGCACAACGGGCGGGCCCCCTGCCACTACTGCGGCCCCTGCGATCGGGGCTGCTCGGTCGGCGCCTACTTCTGCAGCCTGAGCACCACGCTCCCGGCGGCGCTCGAGACCGGCCGGCTCACGGTCCGCACGCACAGCATCGTGCACAGCCTGATGTACGACGAGAACCGGGACCGGGTCACCGGCGTCCGGGTCATCGACGCCCGGACGCACGACCCCCTCGAGTTCCGGGGGCGGCTCGTCTTCCTGTGCGCCTCCACGCTCGGCTCGACCCAGATCCTGCTCCAGAGCACCTCGCGCCGCTTCCCGGACGGGCTCGGGAACTCGAGCGGCACGCTGGGCCACTACCTGATGGACCACCACTTCAAGCTGGGCGCGGTCGGCACCGTTCCGGGCCTCGAGGACCGCTACACCTACGGGCGCCGCCCCAACGGCATCTACATCATGCGCTTCCGGAACGTGGACGCCCGCTCGCGGCAGCCGGACTTCGTGCGTGGCTACGGGTACCAGGGAGGTGCGGGTCGCGAGGGCTGGGACCGCGGGATCGCCGCGGCCGGTCTGGGCGTCGATCTCAAGCAGCGTCTGCGCACCCCCGGCCGCTGGCGCATGAGCCTGTGGGCGTTCGGCGAGATCCTCCCCCGGTACGAGAACCAGGTCACGCTGGACCCGTACGTGACCGACGCGTGGGGCATCCCCGCGCTCCGCATCCGCTGCACGCTGGGTGACAACGAGCGCGCCATGCGGCGCGACATGATGGACGCCGGCGCCGAGATGCTCGAGGCGGCGGGCTGCACCGAGGTCGAGACGTGGGAGGACGTCTACCGGCCCGGCGAGGGGATCCACGAGATGGGGACCGCACGCATGGGGCGGGATCCGGCCACCTCGGTGCTCAACGCGCACAACCAGCTCCACGACGTGCCGAACGTGTTCGTAACGGATGGTGCGTGCATGGCGTCGGCGGCATGCCAGAACCCCTCCCTCACGTACATGGCGCTCACCGCCCGCGCTTGCGATTACGCCGTGGAGGGCATGAAGCGCGGAGAGCTCTGAGCGGAGGTCGGTGACGCCTCCGGGCGGGCCGACCGATCGCCCCCCGTCCCCCGCTACGAGCGGCGCAGACCGACCGCCACCGGGGCGCGCGCCGCCCGCAACGCCGGGAAGATCCCGCCCAGGACACCCATCGCGAGCGCGTAGATCACGCCGCTGGCCAGGAGCGCGGGTGTCACCGAGAGGGCGAACGCCACCTGGCTGAACGACTGCCAGTTCATGGTCGCGGTCTGATACCCGTTCGCCACCAGGTAGGCGAGGCCGCCCCCGAGGAGTCCCCCGATCAGCGCCAGCAGGAGCGACTCGGCCAGGACGGAGACCACGACGGCCCCGCCCTCGAAGCCCAGCGCGCGGAGCGTGGCGATCTCCCGCTCGCGCGCCGCGACGGCCGAGTACATGGTGTTGAGCGCCCCGAAGGTGGCGCCGGTCGCCATGAGCGCCGCGATCAGGTTGCCGAGCACGTGGACCAGCGTGCGCAGGACCCGCGACTGCGCCTGCAGGTAATCGCTCTCGCGTTCCACGTCCACCTCGAGACGTGGATCCGAGGTCAGAGCGTCCTTGAAGCGGCCGAACGCCTCGGGGGATTCCAGACGCGCGTACACCGACTGGAAAGTGCTCCCGCGCCGGTAAGCGGGCTGGAGGACCCGGGCGTCCGTCCAGATCTCGGATTCCCACAGGGACCCCTCGGCGCCGAACGTGCCCACCACCTCCCAGGTCGCCTCGCCCCACCGCAAGCGGTTCCCCAGCTCGAGACCGGCGAACTGGCGCGCCGCCGCCTCCCCCACGATCACTTCCTGGAATCCCGGCCTGAAGCTACGCCCCTCGGTGATCTCGACTTGGGGCCGTACCGCGAAGGCCTCCGGCCCGACCCCCCGCAGCGGCACGTTGGCGCTCGTACCGGTGGACCGCTTGGGGACGTCGACGATCACGAACAGCTCGGCCGAGGCGGCCGGCCCGCCCGGGTCGCGCAGCACCCCGGGCGCCTGCTGGATGATGCGCGTCTGCTCGAGCTCGAATCCACTCGACATCTCGGTGTCGCTGCCCGCACGGAGGACGATCGCGACCTGGTCGGAGCCACCGCTCGCCATCACGCGCTCGAACCCCGCGGCAATCGACAGGACCGCCACGAACACCGCCACCACCCCCGCGAAGCCCGCGACGGCGACCGCGGACGAGCCCGCCCGCTGACCCAGGCTCTTGAGGCTGAACAGCGTGACCGCCCACGTCTGACGGAGCCACCCCATGCTCACGACCTCCTCGGCCGATCCATGCTCACCGCCTCCTGAGCGCTTCGGTGATCTCGAGCCTCTGCGCGAGCCACGCCGGCAGGCCCCCGCTCGCCAGCCCGAGGAGGACCGCGAGGCCCAGCCCGAGACCGAGCGCCGGGGTCGGCACCCGGAACACGGGGAGGAACGCCTGCACCATGGGCTCGAGGCCCGGGACCACGAGGACGATGAGCGCCAGACCGACGATCCCGCCGCCGGCGGCGAGCAGGACGGCCTCGGCCAGCACGAGCCCCAGCACCGCGCGGTCGGTGAAGCCCAGCGTCTTGAGCACCCCGAGCTCGCTCGTACGCTCGCGGACCGATTGGGCCATCGTGTTGCCCACGATGAGCAGGATGACGAAGAACACGATCGCCACGATCGCCATCAGGATGGCGCCGGTGTTCCCCACCTGCTCGGCGAACGACCGCATGAACGCCCGCTCGGTGGTCGTCTTCGTCTCGGCCGCCGAGTTGGCGAATCGTGCGTCGATCGCCTGGGCCACCTCGTCGGCGCGGGACGGATCCTCGACCTCGACGATGTACCAGCCGACCTGGCCGATGTCGCCGACGCGCTCCATCAGGTAGTCGTGCCGGAAGAAGAACGACGTCTCGTCCACGTCCGGCGATGCGCCAGTGTAGATCCCCACGAGCTCGAACTCGTACGTGTCCGGCCCCGAGGCCGGTCGCCAGAACGTCGGCTGGATCGGGATGCGGTCGCCCACCTGCCACCCGAAGCGCTCCGCGAGCTTGCGGCCCGCCACGGCCCCCGTGCGGGTCGCCAGCCAGCGCTCCTTCTCCCCCGGCGAGAGCACGTACTCGGGATACATGGCCAGATACGGCCCCGGATCGACCGCGAACTGTGCGAAGAAGTTCTTCGGGTCCTGATAGACGCCGCCGAACCAGGAGGAGTGGGTGACCGCCGCGACCCCGGGGGTGGATCGGATCTCGGCCTGGTAGCGGATCGGGAGGAGCTGGATGATCGACACCTTGTGGGTCGTCAGCAGACGGTGCTCGCCGGCGATCTCGACGCCGGCGCCGAAGCCGTTCCGGATGGCCATCAGGAGGCCGAACAGGAAGAAGGCGACCACGATCGACAGGAACGTGAAGGTGGTGCGCACCTTCCGCCTGAGCAGGTTGCGCCACACCAGGTGGAAGAACTTCACGCCGTCGCCGCCTCGACGAGCGCGCCCTTGTCGAGGTGGAGCACGCGCCTCGCCCGCTCGGCCGCGAGCGGGTCGTGGGTGACCATGATGATGGTCTTCCCGTATCGCTCGTTGAGCCCGATCAGCAGGTCGAGGATCTCCTCGGCCGTGTCGCGGTCCAGATCCCCCGTGGGCTCATCGCACAGGAGGAGCGTCGGGTCGTTCACCACGGCCCGGGCGATGCCGACTCGCTGCTCCTGACCGCCCGACAGCTCGCGGGGATAGTGGTCGGCGCGATCGGTGAGCCCCACGAGCTCGAGGGCCGTCGCCACGTGCTTCGCCCGTTCGGCGCGCGATAGCCCCGTGAGGAGGAGTGGAAGCTCCACGTTGCGCGCCGCCGTGAGCACCGGGAGCAGGTTGTAGAACTGGAACACGAAGCCCACGTGGCGCGCCCGCCAGCGGGCGAGCTGGCGCCGCGAGGCGCGCCCGAGGTCCTCGCCCGCCACGAGCACGTGCCCCCGCGTGGGCGTGTCCAGGCCTCCCAGCAGGTTGAGGAGGGTGGTCTTGCCCGACCCGGACGGGCCCATCAGGGCCAGGAACTCGCCCTCCGCCACATCCAGGTCGAGGCCCTTGAGCACGTCGATGCTCTCGGCGCCGCGCCGGTACACCTTGTGGACGTCCCGCACCTGGACGAGCGCATCAGCCATCCGGCCCTCCCTCGGTCACCCGTACCTGATCTCCGTCCCGCATGTCCGGCGGCGGGTCGCGCACCACGCGGTCCGACGGGCGGACGCCCGACAGGATCTCCACGCGCCCACCGGCGGCCGGACCCACGGCCACCGCCCGGCGCTCGACGCGACCATCCCGCACGATGAAGACGACTGCCGTGTCCCCGCTTCGACGCACCGCATCCTCCGGGATCAGCAGGGCGGGCGCGCCCGCCGAGCCCTCCTCCGCCTCGTCTCCCCGAAATGCCACCTTGACCCCCATGTCCGGGAGGATCCTGGGGTCCCCCAGCTCATCGAACCCGATCCGCACCCGCACGGTCGCCTTCTGGCGGTCTGCCGCGGGCACGATGGTGATTACGTGAGCCGGGATCCGCCACTCGGGGTACGCGTCCAGCGTGGCCACGACCCGCTGGCCGGGTCGCACGCGCTGGATATAGGCCTCGTTCACATCCACCTCGATCTCGAGCGACTGCATGTCCACGATCGTGGTGATCCCGGTGCGCGTGAACCCGCCCCCGGCCGAGACCGGCGAGATGATCTCGCCGGGCTGCGCGTCCTTGGAGATCGCCACACCGGCGAACGGGGCCCGGATGCGCGTGTCCTCGAGCGCCTGGCGCACGAGCGACACCTCGCGGTCCGACACCTCGACCTCGTCACGGGCGGCGGCGAGACGCGCGGCCAGACCATCCCGGGCGGCGAGCGCAGCGTCCAGACCCGCCTGGCTCTCGGCCTCCGCCTCGCGCAGCTCGCGCGTGCGGGCCAGGTCCAGCTCGGCCTTCCGGAGCTGGACCTCGATCTCGCCCACCCGGCTACGCGCCGCGGCGAGACGCGCCTCGGCGAGCGCCAGCTCGCGCCTCACGTTCGAATCGTCGAGCCGCGCCAGGAGCTGGCCGTCCTCCACCGCCATTCCTTCCTCGACCAGCACCTCGGCCACCCGCCCCGTCACCTTGGACGACACGGTCGCCTCACGCCGGGCGACCACGTAGCCCGAGGCGTCGAGCACGGAGAGGCCCCCCGCGTCTCCCGCCGCCTGGATCGGGCTCGCCACCTCCACGGCGGGCCCGCGCGCGCGGCCGAGCAGCCACCAGCCGGAGAACCCGACCAGGACGAGCGCGAGGGCAAGCAGCAGCGCCCGTCGCGGCCACGGGCTGCCGGGGCTCGCGTCGGGACGGTCGATCCGCAGATCGTCCAGCCGGTCCTGCGTGTCGGGCGTCGACATGGGCACAAACTGGGCGACGACGGGGTGGGAGGGAACAGAGGTCCGGGCGCTCCGGTGGGCCGCCGGTCGCTCCTATCGGTCGCCCGAGCGGACGATGCCGAACCGGAAGCGCTGCGGGGTGCCCGCCGTCCCCGGCTCCCGCACGCGGACCTCGTACAGCCCCCCCCCGACCGGGACCCCGGCCTCGTCCTTCAGATCCCACACGCGGGAGGACCCCGTCCCGGGGGGCAGCTCGCGGGCCAGGGTTCCCCCGGGCCCGAGGATGCGCACGGCCGCGGTGGGAGACACGTCGATGAACCGCACCCCCGGTCGGCTGCCTCCCGCGTCGAGCGTGAGCCCAACGGCGCCGGCGCCGCGGTCGCGCACCGGCAGGGAGGGGAGCGGCGATCCGAGGATGCGCGCGTTGGCGACCGCCCCCGCCCTCGTGCGGATCTGGACGAGCGTCCCGACGGCCTCCGCGAGCGACGGATCGAGACGCACGGCGCGGGAGAACTCCGACGTGCCCTCCTCGAGCCGTCCTTCCCCGGCGAGCAGCGTTCCGAGGTCGAAGGCGGCCAGCGCGAGGCTCGGCCGCTCGGCGAGCGCCGCCCGGTAGGCCGCCTCCGCATCCTCGAGCCGACCCGTTGATTGCAGGAAGTCGGCGTAGTCGGCCCGGATCCAGGCCAGACGGGGCTGGATCGCGAGCGCCCGCTCGTACAGCGTGGCGATCGTGTCGGGATCCCGTCGCGCGGCCTCGTACGCCCGCGCGAGCGCCTGCAAGCGCTGCGGGACGTCCGGCTCCACGCGCACGGCGGTCTCGAGGGCCGCGATCGCCTCGTCGGTCCGCCCGAGCTGCCGATATGCCAGTCCGAGCAGAAAGCGCGCGTCGTCGTGCGTCGTGTCGGTCTCGAGCGCCCCGGCCAGCGCCGCGGCGCCCCGTTGCAGGAGGCCGGGGTCCGTGGCCAGCGTGGCGTACACGACCTCGCCCATCCCCCGATACATGGCCGCCTCGGATCCGTCGCGATCGCGCTCGAAGTAGGGCTCGATGGGGCCGCCGCCGGCCGGCCGCTCCGGGCCGGCCACCGAGGAGGAGTCGACCACCCGGATCCAGTGGTCGGTGAACGCGCCGTGCGGGACCGTCCGCTCGCTGGTCCGCGGCATGTGACAGCTCACGCAGTCGGCACCCCCGACGTGCTCGGGGCGCGCGGGCGAGGAGGCAAGCCGCCGATCGAGGGCCTCGGCGGAGTGACACTCGAGACACGGCCGGCTTCGCGTGGCCCGCTCGCCCACGGGGCGGTGCGGATCGTGGCATGTGGTGCACTCGAGCGGCCGGCCGCTCCCCAGGGTGCCCTGGAAGCACGCGCTCTGCCGCAAGCGGTCGGCGTGCGACACGATGTCGATGCTGCCGCTCGCCTTGAAGAACGCCCACTGGTCCGAGAGACGCTCGGAGGGCACGTAGTCGAACGGGCCGCGGCCCTCGCGGAGCACGGTGACCGGCGTGTGCACGTGACACTGCTCGCACACGTCGAGACGACGTGCCAGCGGCAGGCGGGCCGGATCGACGATCGTCGCGTCGTACGCGCTGTCGGGGGTCCCGCCGGCGGACCGTTCCCGGACGTGGAGCGCTCCCGGCCCGTGGCAGCGCTCGCACCCAATCCCCTGGCGGAGCCGGGCGTACACCCCCTCGAGGAAGGGGATGGGCTCGGGGTAGCTCCCGTGGCACGCGAGGCACCGGTCGGGCAGCAGGCGCTCGAAGCGGGGGTTGTCGAGCTCGTAGCCGGGGCTGAAGTCCCAGCCTCCCTCCCGGTACCAGGTGAGCGGAAGCTGGAACAGACGGCCGTTCTCCTCGGTGAAGTACGTGCGGGCCACCTCGCCGCTCCCCATCACGTAGTCGATGCGCCGTCTGAGCTCGTGGAGCCGGCGCTCCCCCGCTCCGACCAGCGTCTCCTCCTGGTAGAGCGAGTCCCCGTCCTCGACGACCGCGTAGCGGAACCCGGTGCGCCGTTGTCGGATCGGCTCGTCGAGCGAGGGCTCGATGCGGCCGGCGGGCGTCCACGGGTGGAACGACCGGGCCATGGGGTGTTGGCGGTACGCCACCGCCTCCCCTTCATGGCAGGCCAGACACGCCTCGTCACCCACGTACGCGGTCCCCGTGCCCACGTTCCGGAAGGGGGGCGACGGCTCGTCCGGGAGGGACGCGCCGCGGGCGGGCGTCGCCGCCGCGCCTGGACTCCCCGGCTCCGGCGCCCGCTCGCACGCGAGCGGGAGCGCAATGAGCAGGACCAGCAAGCGTCGACCGGTCATGGAGTCCCTACCCCGTGTAGCGGATGCGGAAGATCCGCCCCTGGAAGATGTCGCTCACATACAGGCCGCCGTCCGGGCCTACGGCGACGTCGAGGGGGTTCCCGATCCCCGCGAAGTCGTACACCGCGAAGTCCTCGAACGCTGGCGGCTGCGTCGACAGGTCCACGACCTGGACGCGCTTGGCTTGCTCACTGGGGCCGTATGAATACGTGTCCCCGAACAGCACGAGGAACAGCTTCCCCCGGTAGGCGGCCGGGAACGCGGTGCCCTGATAGAACACCATGCCGTCGGGCGACACGATCTCGGGCCACACGTGCAGAGGGTCGACGAGCCCCGGCGTCGAGGTCGCGCCCAGGGCCAGGGGCCAGCCGTAGTTCCCCCCCTCGACGATCCGATTGAGCTCGTCGTTCGTCTCGGGGCCGTTGTCGGCCGAGTAGAGCGAGCCGTCCTCGTCGAACGCGAGATCGAACGAGTTGCGCAGGCCGTACGCCCAGGTGAGGGATCCCGGGAACGGGTTGTCCGCCGGGACGCTGCCATCGGGGTGCACGCGGAGGATCCTCCCGAGCAGGGCGTCGGGGTCCTGGACCTCCTCCGACATGAACGCGTCTCCCACGGAAACGTACAGCTCGCCGTCCGGTCCGAACGCGAGGCTCTCGATCTGGTGACCGGGCGCGGCGGGGATGCCCTCGAGCAGAACCGTGTACTCCTCGCCCCATCCGTCCACGTCCGTGAAGCGCGCGACCGTCCCGAAGGTGCCCGCGTCGGTACGGGTCGCGAACGTCACGTACACGAAGCCGTTGGCCGCGTAGCCGGGGTCGAACGCGATCCCCAGGAGGCCGTTCTCCCCGTTCACCGGGAACCCCCCGGTGGTGTTGGTGGCGACCCGGGCGAAGGGCTCGGGCAGGAGCGTACCGTTCGCCACCACGCGGACCTCTCCGGACTGCAGCTCGTTCACGAACAGACGGTCCGACCCGTCGGGCGGGAACGCGACCGACGTCGGCAGATCGAGACCTCCGACGAACTCGTCCGCGGTGAATCCCTGCGGGACGGTGAACGGAACACGGACGGGAGGCGGCGTGACCGGCTCCGTGGCGCTCCCGCACGCCGTCGCGACGACCGCGAGCGCCCACACTTCGACACAGGGTCGGTGGATCATGTGTCCGCCATCCGTTCGGGGCCGCAGACGGTACCCCGGTCTGTCCGATCGCGAGTCGCCACGAGTGGTGGCGGACTGCGGTCTCGTACCACATTACGCCCGGGAGCTTCGGAGATGCGACGGGGAGGCGATCGGAGGCCATGCGTCCGTCCCCCCCGGTTTCGCTGGCATGCAGGTTCGAAGAGACGAGCGGATGACCGAAAGACGCACGCGCCCCTCGCCGCGATTCCCGCGACGCCCGTCCGTCGCGTGGCTCCTGCTCCCGCTGTCGCTGCTCGCCTGCCGGGGCGAGGGGGCCGCCGACGGAGGGAGCGGCGTCGAGTGGCCGCGCATCGCCCGTGCCCTCCCGGCGGACGCGGCCCTCGAGGCGCGCGTCGACTCCATCCTCGCCGGGATGACGCTGGAGCAGAAGGTCGGGCAGATGGTCCAGGCCGAGATTCAGAACGTCACCCCCGCGGACGTTCGTGAGTATCACCTGGGCTCGGTGCTCAACGGCGGCGGATCGTGGCCGGGTGCGTCGCGGTCCGCGACCGTGGCCGACTGGGTCGTTCTGGCCGATTCGTTCTACGACGCCTCGATGGGTGGCTCGGGCGGCGGCGTCGCGATTCCGATCATGTGGGGGACGGATGCCGTGCACGGCCACAACAACGTGCGCGGGGCCACGATCTTCCCCCACAACATCGGCCTCGGAGCGGCCCGTGCCCCCGACCTGATCGAGCGCATCGGGGAAGCCACGGCCCTCGAGGTCGCGGCGACCGGCCTCGACTGGACGTTCGCGCCCACGCTCGCCGTCGTGCGGGACGATCGCTGGGGGCGCACGTACGAGTCGTACTCGGAGGATCCCGAGATCGTGCGCGAGGTTGCCGGCAGGATGGTCACCGGTCTCCAGGGCGAGGCCGGCACGCCCGCCTTCCTGGATGGATCCCACGTGCTCGCGACGGCGAAGCACTTCCTCGGGGACGGCGGGACCGATGCGGGTGTCGACCGGGGAGACAACCTGTCGAGCGAACGGGAGCTCCTCGAAGTCCACGCGCAAGGATACCTGCCCGCGCTCGAGGCCGGGGTACAGACGGTCATGGCCTCCTACAACAGCTGGCGTGGCGAGAAGCTCCACGGCCAGCGCCATCTGCTCACCGAAGTCCTCAAGGAGCGGCTCGGATTCGACGGGTTCGTGGTCAGCGACTGGAACGGGATCGGCGAGGTGGCCGGGTGCACCGACGCTGACTGTCCGCGGGCCATCGAGGCCGGGATCGACATGTTCATGGTGCCCGAGGCGTGGAAGGCCTTCATAGAGAACACCGTGCAGGAGGTCCGCGCCGGCGAGATCTCCGAGGAGCGGATCGACGATGCCGTGCGCCGCATCCTGCGCGTGAAGGACCGCGCCGGGCTGTTCGAGGCGGGACGTCCGTCTTCACGACCGCACGCCGGCGACCGATCGCTCGTCGGGGCTCCCGAGCACCGCGCGCTGGCCCGCGAAGCGGTGCGGCGGTCGCTCGTTCTGCTCGAGAATTCCGGGGATCTCCTCCCGCTGCGGCGCGACCTCGATGTGTTGGTCGCCGGTCCGGCGGCGGACGACATCGCGCGGCAGGCGGGGGGCTGGACCGTGACGTGGCAGGGGACCGACCTCACGAACGACGACTTCCCCGGGGCGACGTCGATCTTCGCGGGCATCGACGCGGTCGTGACGGCGGGCGGCGGGACGGCGACGCTGAGCCCCGACGGGTCGTTCGAGGAGCGACCGGACGTCGCCATCGTCGTGTTCGGAGAAACCCCCTACGCCGAGGGCGAGGGGAACCTCGAGTCGCTGAGCTTCTCGGCACGCTACCCCGAGCCTGTGGCGCTGCTCCGGAGGCTCCAGGGGCGGGGCATCCCGGTCGTCTCTGTGCTCCTGAGCGGCCGGCCCCTGTGGGTGGATCCCGAGCTCGATGCCTCGACGGCGTTCGTGGCGGCCTGGCTGCCGGGCTCCGAGGGCGGGGGGGTGGCCGACGTGCTGTTTCGGGACGGCGGCGGCGAGGTGGCCTTCGACTTCACCGGACGACTCTCGTTCAGCTGGCCGCGGACTCCCGATCAGACCCCCGTGAACCGCGGCGATCCGGACTACGACCCGCGCTTCCCGTACGGCTTCGGGCTCGACTACGCCGGGGGGGGCAGGTCGTCGGCGGCCAGGGCTGCGGACGACGGTGCCGCCGCGGTCGCCGGCACGTAGCCCCGACACTCGACCTCGAACCCGCCGCAGGCAACGTCCGTGTCCGAGCCCAGGCCCGCGTGGTGGCACCACGCCGTGGTGTACGAGATCTACCTGCGGAGCTTCCGGGACGCGAACGGGGACGGGATCGGCGATCTCAATGGGGTGGGCGAGAGGGTCCACTACCTGGCCGACACGCTGGGCGTCGACGCGATCTGGATCACGCCCTTCTACCCATCTCCCATGGCCGACTTCGGCTACGACGTGTCGGACCACCACGATGTGGACCCCCTGTTCGGCGACCTCGCCGCGTTCGATCGCCTCCTGGCGAGCGCCCACCAGGCCGGGCTACGGGTGCTCATCGACTTCGTCCCCAACCACACGTCGGATCGGCACCCGTGGTTCATCGAGTCGCGGAGCTGTCGCGAGAGCGCGCGTCGCGACTGGTACGTGTGGCGCGATCCTAAGCCGGACGGCTCGCCGCCGAACAACTGGCTGAGCGTGTTCGGGGGCTCGGCATGGACGCTCGACGGCCGCACGGGGCAGTGCTACCTCCACTCCTTCCTGGCCGAGCAGCCCGATCTGAACTGGCGGAATCCGGCGGTACGGGCCGCCATGCTCGACACCATGCGCTTCTGGCTCGACCGCGGCGTGGACGGATTCCGGATCGATGCGCCGCTGTTCATGATGAAGGACCCCGAAGAGCGGGATAACCCCCCGGCCGTCGGGGGCACTCTCCAGGTCCACAAGTCGCGGGGTGCCTACGACGCCCAGCTCCACCTGTACGACCAGGGGCACCCGGACATCCAGGGCGTGTTTCGGGACATGCGCGCGCTCCTCGACCGATACGAGCCGGTGCGCACGTCACTCGCCGAGCTCCACGAGTTCGACCCCATCCGGCTGGGCGGCTTCTACGGCGCCGATAAGGACGGGCTCCACATGCCGGCCAACTTCGGGCTCATGAAGGCCCCGTGGACCGCGGCGGGCGTACGCGGCGCGGTGGACGGTGTGGAGGCCGGGATCCCCGTCGGTGCGTGGCCGAACTGGGTGCTGGGCACGCACGACGACACGCGGCTCGCCACGCGTCTCGGGGCGCGTGGCGCCCGTCAGGCCGCCGTGCTGCTGCTCACGCTCCGTGGGTCGCCCACGCTGTACTACGGCGACGAGCTCGGGATGCTCGAGGCCGAGATCTTGCCGGAGCGGCGCCACGATCCGTGGGGCATGCGGGAGCCCGCGTTGGGGCGCGATGGGTGCCGGACGCCGATGCCCTGGTCCGCGGGACCGAACGCCGGGTTCACCCCGGCCCCCGAGCCCTGGCTCCCGGTGGGCGAAGACGCGGCGGGGCGGAACGTGGAGGCACAACTCGGCGACCACGACTCGATCCTGGCGCTCTACCGCCGGCTCCTGCGCCTCCGCCGGGCATCGCCGGCCCTGCGGGAGGGCGCCTATCGGTCGCTGGACGGCGTCCCCGCCGCGTGTTTCGTCTACGAGCGCTACACGGGAGCGGAGCGGGCCGTGGTGGCGATCAACTTCTCCGACGAACCGCGTGCCTTCGAGCATCCGGATCTCCCCGGCCGGATCGCCGCCTCGACGGAGCGGTCGAGCGAAGGCCGCGAGGTCGCCGGGCGGCTCGAGCTCGGCCCGCAAGAGGCGATGGTGCTGGACTGATCCTCGTGCCCGCCAGCGGCAGACCTCGTCCCGACGTACTTTCCGGGTCACGGTGAAACGTGGCCGATAACCTGGAACGCCTGAAGGCGGCACTGGCCGTCCGGTACGTAGTCGAGCGCGAGCTGGGCAGCGGGGGGATGGCCACCGTCTACCTGGCCGAGGACCCCAGGCATCACCGCAAGGTGGCGGTGAAGGTGCTCCGACCGGAGCTCGCCCTCGCTATCGGCATCGAGCGGTTCTTCCGGGAGATCGAGGTCGCCGCTCGGCTCCAGCACCCCCACATCCTCCCTCTGCTCGATTCCGGGATCCTCGACGAGCGAAACGGCGAGCCGGGTGGTCGCCCCTACTACGTCATGCCGTTCGTGGAGGGGGAATCGCTGCGGGATCGGCTCCGCCGCGGGGAGCTGCCGGTGGAGGATGCGGTGCGCATCCTGACCGAGGTGGTGGACGCCCTGGCCTACGCCCACGGCCATGGCGTGGTGCATCGCGACATCAAGCCGGACAACGTGCTCCTCTCCGGCCGACATGCGCTGGTCATGGACTTCGGTGTCGCCAAGGCGGTGAGCGACTCCGCCACACACGGCAAGATCACCGAAACCGGCATGCTGCTGGGGACGCCCGTGTACATGGCGCCCGAGCAGGCGATGGCGGATCCGAACCTCGACCACCGGGTGGACATCTACGCCGTCGGCGTCCTGGGGTACGAGCTGCTCACCGGCCAGCCGCCGTTTTCCGGCGCCAGCTCGCGCGAGGTGCTGCTCGCGCACATGACCAGGCCGCCAGAGCCCATCACGACGCACCGTCCCGCCGTCCCGCCCGCGCTGGCCGGCATTCTCATGAAATGTCTGGAGAAGCGGCCGGCCGACCGCTGGCAGACCGCCGACGCGCTGATGGCGGAGCTCGAGGCCCGGGCGGCGTCTCCCGGGCAGACCACGCCGGTGCGCATCGTGCCGCTCGAAGCCGACCGTCGCGCCCGGCGCTGGCGGGTCCGGCTCGGATCCATCGGTGGGGGCGCGCTGGTGGCCGTGGCCGCCGGCGTCCTCACCGTGTCGCTCCGCGGACGGGAGCCGGGGACCCTCGTGCTGGGCAAGCGCACGGCGGTCGCGACGGCGCCGGACTGGGAGACCTATCCGTCCCTCTCGCCGGATGGGAGGATGCTGGCGTACACCTCCCTGGGGAACGCGCCCCCCCGCCTCATGCTCCGGCAGATCGACGGCGGCGATCCGGTGGTGGTGAGCCAGATGGGTCTGGGTGGCGCCTTCTCGCCCGACGGAACGCGACTCCTGGCCGTCACGGCCCGTGGACTGGAGGTCATGCCGCTGCTCGGCGGCCAATCCCGGGTCGTGGCGAACACCTCGAAGTGGGGAGGTTGGTCGCCCGACGGCCACGCCGTCGTGTATCCGAGAGGAGACACGTTGTTCGTCCAGGCGGTCGACAGCTCGCGAGGGACGCCGATCACGACCGGGTCGGATGTCCACTCGCCGGCGTGGTCCAGCGATGGGCGGTGGATCGCCTACGTCGAGGGAAACTCGCTGTTCCACCGGAATGGGAACCTCGGCGCCAGCGGCATCAGGGTGGTCTCGTCGCGCGGTGGCGCGCCGGTGTGGGTCACTCCGGTGCGGGGGCTCAACACCAGCCCCGTCTGGCTACCGGGCCGCCCGACGATGCTGTTCATCTCCGATCGCGATGGCGGCCGAGACATCTATCAGGTGACGCTCACGCACGGAGGGGCCCCGGCCGGCGAGCCCGTCCGACTCACCACGGGACTCGACGCGGAGCGCGTCACGATCTCGACGGACGGCCGGCGGTTGGCATGGTCCCAGTTCCGCGAGACCGGAAACATCTGGTCGCTGCCGATCCCGGCCGGAGACTCCGTGCCCTTCTCCCGCGCCACGCAGATCACGACGGGCACACAGACAATCGAGAGCCTCGGTTTCTCGCCCGACGGCGAGTGGCTGTACTACGACTCGGACCGCGCGGGCAACCCGGACCTCTACCGTATGCGAGTCTCCGGCGGCCCGGTCGAACAGTTGACCGACGACCCCGCGGCCGATTTCTCGCCCGCCGTGTCCCCGGACGGACGGGAGGTGGCGTTTCATTCTCTCCGCACGGGAAACCGCGACCTGTTCGTGATGCCTGCGTCCGGCGGCGAGGCGACACGGCTCACCGACAGCCCGGAGCAGGACTACAACCCGACGTGGGCCCCGGACGGACGACGCCTGGCCTTCGACCAGCAGCGGAACCCCGAGCGCGGCCTGTGGGAGGCGGATCGGACCGCGGCCGGGGAGTGGGCCACGCCGGAGCCGTTTCCCCGGGAAGGCCGCGCCGCGCGGCCGCGCTGGTCTCCGGATGGCCGCTGGATCAGCTTCCTGTCGCCCGAGGGCGTGAACGTCGTGGAGGTCGCGTCCGACCGGTCGCGTCTCGTGCTCTCCGTGCCCGACGACGGGTTTCCGTCCTCATGGTCGGCGTGGTCGGAGGACAGCGGCACGATCTTCCTGGCCCACTCCGACTCCCTTGGAGTGTTCAGGATCACCGCCATCCCCCTGGACGGCCGCCCGGCCAGCACGGTCGCCTATGCCGATGTTCCGGCGCGCCAGTTCCATCGACACGGCATCGCGGTGTCGGAGGGGCGCCTCTTCGTTCCGCTGATCGAGCGGAACTCGGACGTATGGGTGGCGGAGATCGAAAGACCCTGAGGCGGCGAGGACACGCGGGACCGTGGCATCGGGCGAGGCGCGCGGCTCCACGGACCGGCGGTCCGCAAGGGACGGGCTCATCGCCTGCGCATCAAGACACCCCAGGTGACGGGGCCGGCGTCCCGATCGGTCAGCGGGCGACCCGCCGCACCGCGCTGACCGATAGCAGGGAGGCGCAGGCGCCGCCACCAGACTGTACCACACATCGATTGCGCCGAGCGGTGCGGCGTCAGCTGCAGCGCCTTGTCAGGCAGCCGCCATCCCATGGCGCGAACACCCTACTCGGTGATCCAACGCGTCGCCTCGGCAAGCTCGTGGTCGTGGAACACACGAATGTGCCCCGGGATCGCCAGCCGGAAGATCTTGACTGCCGCCCGGAGCCACTCGACGTCCGAGACGACTGCCATTCTCTCCCAGCCAGCGAGGTGCTTCAGGCCTAGTTTCGTGTCATCCCACATTGCGGCGGCTTCGAATCCCGAGAAATCCTCGCCGAGGTGATAGAGGAACCGGACCTTGCTCCGGCGAGAGTCACCTCTTCGACTTGAGAAGACCCAGCCGTATGAGGCTTTCCGCCGCCGCGACGATGGCGTCTTCCCGCGTCCGCGGCGCCCAGCCAAGCAGACCACGCGCCTTCCTGTTGGTTGCGTGTTTACGCTGGCCGAGTTCTGGCGTCATCGATCGGACCTCCGGGTCGAAGATGGCGACCAGCCGGACGAGCCAGTTTGGAAGCTGGCGGGTCGGTACGCGCTTCGCGGCCTCGCCCAGCCGCCCCCTGAGCGTCTTCGCCATCTCGAGGATCGACATCGAAGCACCGGAGACTGCGAGAAACCGCTCTCCGTTGGCCGCAGGATGCGTCATCGCGCGGAGGTGGAGGTCCACGACGTCTCGCACATCGACCACGCCGAACGAGAGCTGTGGACAACCGGGCAGCGCCCCGTCCATCAGCCGCTGAATCAGAACAATCGAGGTTGAGTAGTCCGGCCCGAGGACGGGACCGAAGACGCCGACCGGATTCACGACCGAGAGCTCCAGGCCCTCGCCCTCCCCCTTGACGAAGTCCCAGGCCGCGCGCTCCGCGAGGGTCTTCGACTTCACGTACGGGGACACGGCCCGCCCCTCCAGATCCGTCCAACTCGTCTCGTCGAAAGGCTCGTCGCGTGGACGGTGGCCGTATCCCACCGCTGCGAAAGACGAAGTCAGCACGACGCGCCGTACACCCCTGTCTCGCGCGGCCCGCAACACCCGCAGGGCGCCGTCCCTCGCTGGCACGATCAACTCATCCTCGTGCTTGGGGACCGACGCCGGGAAAGGCGACGCGATGTGCAGCACGTACTCACAGCCCTCGACGGCGTCTATCCAGCCCGCGTCGTCCTCGAGATCCGCCGCAACGAACGAGAGCTGGCCATCCGGCTCGATCCCGCCCGTCCTCAGCAGCGCGCGGACCTTGGCTTTCCGAGTCATACCGCGAACGGTGGTACGGACGTCGTAGCCCGCCTCGAGAAGCTGCAGGAGGGCATGGCTGCCAATGAAGCCCGACCCACCCGTGACGAGAACTCGAGTCGGGCTTCGTCGCTCGGCCGGCTGCCGACGTCGATCACCCACTCCGCTCGTCAGCTCCATCCCTTCGTTAGGCGGCGCCTGCACCGTTCTCCATTGCTTCGGCCTACTTCCGCACTTCGTGGCGAAGCGCCACCATGCCACTGGCATGGGCCTTCACCTCCACCAGGTGCAAAGCGACCTCCTGTTCGAGCCCCTCAAAGAACGGGATCCCCTCACCAATCAGGATGGGCAGGATCGAATAGCGAACTTCGTCCGCTAATCCGAGCCGAAGGCACTCGCCGGATACCGCACCACCTCTGACGAACCAGCTGCTGCCGAACATCGGCTTCAACCGCTCATTCACGAACCGCGCCAGACCTCCCGAGTAGAACTCGACCGTGTCCCGCGTCGCAAGACGAACAAACGCATCTTGACGCACGCAATCGCTGGCCGGTGAGGACTCGTCGAGAAGCCTCCGGCCACGACCGCTACGTGCCCGGGGGCGAGCCTGGCCCGGCACGTCCACTCACCACCACGCCACGACGATCACCGCGATGAGCACCAGCAATGCCACCGACTGGTAGCGATAGTTCTTGTACCAGGGAAGCCGTCGGAGCTCGGGGGTCTCTTCGGCCAGCAGGGCCGGCGACCACGTGAGCGCACGCACGACTTCCTCGTCCGGCTTCGCGGTGGCGAGGCTCGCGACCGCGAGCGCCCCCAGCGAGATCACCAGTAGGATCGGCGCCAGGTACAGGAAGTGGATGACGGGCGTGCCGCCCGCGGCCAGCTCCGCCAGCTCGGGGGTCAGCGGCCCCGTCTGCACGATGATCAGCTTCGCGAGGGCGAGACCGAAGATCATGGCGGCCGCGAGATGCCCGACGACGAGCGCGGCCAAGGCGCCGTTCCCGTTCGCACGCTTCCAGAACACGCCGGCGAAGAAGCACGCGACGATGGGGGGAGCCAGATACGCGAGCATCTGCTGGAGGTACGTCCAGATGTTCGGGAACCGCACGATCAGCGGCGCCCACAGGATGGCGAGCGACATGAACACGAACGTCACGATCCGACCGGCGATCACCAGGCGGTGGTTGGGCGCATCGGGCCTCAGCTTCTTGATGAAGTCCATCGTGACCAGGGTGGAGGCCGAGTTGAGCGTCGAGTCGACGCTCGACATGATCGCCGCCACCAGCGCCGTGATGATGAGTCCGCGGATCCCGACCGGCAGAAGGTCGAACATGAGCGTCGGAAAGATGAGGTCCGGGTTCTGGGCGAGCGCCGGGTATTGGGCGGCCGGGTAGAGCAGCCGCCCGAAGATCCCCGGCAGGACCATGATGAAGATGATCGGCAGTTTGAGGAACCCGGCGAACAGCGCGCCCCAGCGTCCGTTGTTCAGGTCCCGCGCCCCGAGCGTGCGCTGCACCATGAACTGGTTCGTGCCCCAGAAGTAGAACCCGAGCAGGAAGACGCCCGTGACCAGACCCGGCCACGGGAGCACGGGGTCCGATGCCGGTCGGATGATCGACAGGTCCTCGGCCGGGATCGCCGCGGTCACGGCCGCCCATGAGCCGCCGATCGCCTCGAAGGAGAAGATGGCCACCAGCAGCGCGCCGAGGAGCAGCAGCACGGCCTGCACCGCGTCCGTGTACACGACGGCCTTGAGGCCCCCGGCGATCGTGTACATCCCGGCAAGGAAGCCGAGCACTACCACCGAGACCCACACAGGCACGCCCGGATAGATGATCTGGACGACCAGCGACCCGGCATACAGGGCGGCGGCCGTGTCGATCACGATGTTCATGAACACGAGCAGCGCCGAGAAGTAGTAGCGGGAGCGCTGATCGAAGCGCTTCTCCAGGAACTCCGGCAGCGTGAACACCCGCGTCTTCAGATAGAACGGCAGGAAGAACACCAGGAACACGATCAGGACCAGCGCCGCCATCCACTCGTAGTTGTAGACGGAGATCCCCGAGCTGAACGCGGACGAGGAGAGTCCCACCAGCGTGCTGGAGGAGACGTTGGAGGCGAACAGCGAGAACCCGATCAGCCACCAGGTCAGCGACCGCCCGGCGAGGAAATAGTCGTCCGTCGTCTCGGTCCGCTTCGAGAAGTGGAACCCGAGCCACACGATGAACACGACGTACACGAGGACCATGAGCACGTCGGGGGCCGCGAGCGTGAACTGGGGCATGCGCAGGTCTCCTTGTCAGCCCGGCGACGGGCGGGTCATCGAGGCGGTGAGGTCGTCAACGTGGCGGCAACCGGTCGAGCAGGAACTCCACGGCCAGGTCCGTGACGTTCCACAGCTGGATGTCCGAGCTCTGGCCGTAGCGGACCGGGCGGAGCGTGTCCCCCTCGATCCGATAGCTCCACAGCTCGTTGTGCCCGAGTCCCGACGCCTCGACGGCGGCCCGCGTGCGGTCGAGCAGGTCGCGGAGCCCGTCCACGTAGTCGCGCACGTCCTCGCGCCCGCTCCGCGGCCGGCCGGCGCTGTCGTACGCGGCCCCGATCTGTCGGGCGAGCCCGAGCAGGAGGAGGTTCACTTCGCGCCCCCACACCACGCGCGGCGAATGGTACGCGTCCTCGGCGAACCGCTGCCGCACATCGGCGCTCGCGTAGGCGTCGTTCACGACGACGGGCCCGAGACCGTCGATGAACAGACCGACGGGGTACGGCCGGCCGATCACATCGAGCATGTCGAGCGTGGACGACGGATCCTGCACGCCGGCGAGGATCCCGGCCGTGTCGTCGCCCAGAAAGAGCGCTGTGGCCGGGTCGGTGTTGGGAGCCGCGATCGGCCGGCCCTCCTCGTCCAGCGACAGCGCCAGGAAGACGAGCGGGCGGGCGGCCGGAACGCCCCCGGCGGCCGAGCGCGAGCCGCGCACGCGGGCGAGCCGCTTCCGCCAGTAGTCGCCCTCCTCCGCAGGCAGCTCGGCGAGCTTCGCGTCCACGCGCCGGCGGATCTCGGCCGGCTCGAGCCGGACCTCGAAGTGCCGGCGCGCCGCGCGCCACGTCTCGATCGCGTGCCGGAGCGCCTCGGGCTCGTCCAGGTAGCCGAGGAGGGCTGCGGCGCTCCCCTCGCGCGCGGCCGAAGCCTCCCGCGCGGGAAGCCCGAGCGTGTCGAGCGCCGCGACGATCCGTTCGAGCCCGGCGAGCGCCGCCGGCGCCCACACCGCGTTCACGTCCATCGCGAAGCGGCCGTTTCCGTACCCGGCGCGGCTGTCGCGCCAGCTTCCGGGAAGCCACCCCCGGTCGTCCCGGTGGTAGAAGCTCACGAGGTCGGTGGGCGCGGGCCGCCGGGCGTAGGCTCGGGTGAGCTCGGCCACCAGCCCGAGGTTGCGGACGAGCGCGTCCCGCCGTGTGGGGCCCGAGCCGCCGCCCGACGCCTTCGCGTCCTCCTCCGCTGTGGCGCCCTCGTCCGCCGGACGCTGGAGGAACCGCCGCTTCCGCTCGGCCGGGACGTCGGGGCGCCCCAGATAGCGCGCCACGAGCACCGAAAGCTGCAGGTCGTCGTCCACCATGCGGTAGTTCTCGCGCACCGCGTCGAGGCCGGAGAGGCGATCGCGCGCTCGGGCGAGATCTTCCTCCCCCGTGTCCGGATCCCGCTCGCGGTCCTCCTCCCACGCCCGCACGAGCGCCGTATACGCGGCCGCGTTCTCGCGGATCGCCTGGCCCCCGAGCGCCTCCTCGTGGCTCACGTTCCCCGCCGGATCCACCTTGCGCAGCACGCTCGCGATCACGAGCTCCTGCAGGTCGATGGAAGAGATCGGCTCGAGCATGAGCGCCGACATCATCTGGTCGCGCCCGAAGTAGGTGGCGTAGTTGGGGAGCGAGGCCATGAGCTTCTCGCCCGAGCTCAGCAGCTCGAGCGCGAGCGTCTGACGCTCGAGGCGCCGGAAGGCGGTCATCCGCGGATCCCGCGCCGCCTCTTCCGCGGACAGGGTCCGGCGCAGGCTGTCCGCCGCGCGCGCCCGCGCGGCGTAGAAGGCCTCGAACTCCGGGTTGAACAGACGCTCGCGCCCGAGGGCCGTGAGCGGATCCGCGTCCGTGCTCACGGTCACGTCGAGCTCGATCGGCCCGTCGGCGCGCGCGCGAACGACCGCGCGGCCGCCCTCGAGGGTGGCCATGGACGTCCCCGCGTCGCCGGCGAGTGCGAGGCTCATGTGGTGCTTCGCGTCGAGGCTCGTATGCTCGACGAGGAGCGTCCACGTCGCTTCGTCGGCCGAGAGCGAGACGCGCGGCTCCAGGCGCCCGCGCAGCTCCTCCACGTCGCGCGCCCCCAGGAGGGCCAGATGGCGCCCGCGCTCCCCCTCCGGAAGCCGCTCGAGACTCGCGACCAGCCCGGTGAGCTCGGGGAGGACGAACGGGGGATCGGAGAGCGGCCTCAGGTGCCGCTCCGCGTACTGGAAGTCGCGTTCCTGGCGCATCGTCCCGAGCAGGAAGTGGCCGAGCTCGAGCGCCGGGGCATCCACCGCGAGCCGATACCCGACGCTGCGCATCCCGCCGCTCGAATCGACCCGCGCGCCCGGCCCGCCCCACGCCGGCGCGAGCGGCTCCCCCTCCGGATCCCGCACGGTGAACGCCGCACTCTCGTTCGCGGCGTCGGCCCACACATCCACCACGCGCCCCGCGCGCTGGTCGAGGTACACCTGGAAGGCGTTGTCGCGGGAGTCGCGGAACAATCGCGTCGCGTAGCCCTCGTACGCGGCGGGATCGTCCACCCCGGGCTCGGGGAACTCGAGCACGGGTGGCTGCGATGGGGGCCGCGGCTCCCCGCACGCGGAGAGGGCGAACGGCACGATGAGAACGAGCGAGCGCCGCACCGGCGGACCTCCCGAGCCGGATCTCCGGAGCCGTGGCGAACGCGTCAATCTACGGGTGGGTGTCCGCCGGACGCGACACGTGAACCCGGGACCACGGACCCCCGCGACCGGGTGCCGCGGCCCGGCCCGAGGGACCGGCGGACGCGGGGGGCGGGCGCGGCCGGTGGGCGCGGCGGCCTTCTCCGGCCGGTGCGGGCCACCTACGTTTCGAGTCCGGAAGCGGGCCGCCCCGTTCCGGCGCCCGTTCATCGATGCTCAGGCGGTTCCGAACCGGATGCCCATGCCGCGCCGACACCCGTTCGCGCTCCTCGCGGTCCTCTTCCTGCCGCCCGGCCCGGGCGCTGCGCAGGAGACGACCCCCGCCGGGTCCGGCTGGAAGTCCGGCGCGGTGTGCTACGAGATCTTCGTCCGCTCCTTCCGCGACTCCGACGGCGATGGGATCGGTGACCTGCGCGGGCTCATCGAGAAGCTCGACTACGTGAACGACGGGGATCCGGCGACGGAGGACGATCTGGGAGCGCGCTGCATCTGGCTCATGCCGGTCGCGCAGTCGCCCAGCTACCACGGCTACGACGTGACCGACTACTACCACGTCGAGCGCGACTACGGCACGAACGACGACTTCAAGCTCCTCGTGTTCGAGGCGCACCGGCGCGGCATCCGCGTCCTCGTCGATCTGGTCCTGAACCACGTGTCGAGCGAGCACCCGTACTTCCAGGACGCGCTCCTCCACCCCGACTCGCCCTACCGCGACTGGTTCGTCTTCTCGCCCGTGGACCGCCAGGACGAGAGCCCGTGGGGGAGCCGGGTCTGGCACCGGTCCGAAGTCCGCGATGAGTACTACTACGGGCTGTTCTGGAGCGGGATGCCCGACCTGAACTACCACACCCCCGCCGTCCGGGAGGAGGCGAAGCGGATCGCGAGCTTCTGGCTGGACGAGATGGGCGTGGACGGGTTCCGTCTCGACGCGATCCCCTTCCTCATCGAGGAGGATGGGATCGTGCAGCACGCGCCGGGCACGCACGACGTACTGCGGGAGCTCGAAGCGCACATCCGCCGTGTGTCGCCGGACGCGTTCACGATCGGAGAGGTGTGGGACTCGACGGGCGCCATGCTCTCCTACTATCCCGACCAGCTCGACGCCCACTTCGCGTTCGAGGTCTCCGACGCGATCCTCGAGGCGGTCCGGAGCGGCTCGGCGGAGGGGTTGTTCCCCCCGATCCTCAGGCTCCAGCGCGAGCTGCCATGGGACCGCTGGTCCCCGTTCCTGCGCAACCACGACCAGACCCGCACGATGACCTTCCTGGGCGGGGACGTGGTGAAGGCCAAGCTCGCGGCGGTGCTTCTCCTCACGCTGCCCGGTCTGCCGTTCGTCTACTACGGGGAGGAGATCGGGATGACGGGCGACAAGCCGGACCCGCGGATCCGGACCCCCATGCAGTGGACGCGCGGTCCGGGGGTCGGGTTCACCGGCGGTGTGGCCTGGGAGCCGCTCCAGCCCGACTCGCTGACCGCCGACGTGGAGGCCGAGGAGGGCGACCCCGGCTCGCTCCTCGCGCTGTACCGACGCCTCATCCACCTCCGGGCCGACAACGAGGCGCTGGCCGTCGGCGAGCTCGTGCCGCTGTCCGCGGGCACCGACCGGGTGGCCGCCTACCTGCGGCGGATCGCGGGAGGCGGCGTGCTCGTGATCGCGAACCTCGGCGCGGAGCGGGTCGCGGGCGCGATGGTCTCTTCGGCCGGCGGGGCGCTCCCGGCCGGCCGGTACGCGCTCCGGAGCCTCGACGGCGGTCCGTCCGGCGAGCCGCTCATCGTCGACGGGGGCGGCCACATCCGGCCGTTTGTACCCGTCGACGGGCTCGGGGGGTTCGAGGGCCGCATGTTCCAGCTCGTGGAGTCGGACCCGTGAGCCGGCGTTTCCTCGTGCCCCGGCGGAACATCTCGGATCGCCCGGGGTCCTCAGGGGCTTCCTTCGACCGCCGATCGGCGATCGACCCCCCACGCGCGGCACACGAGGGCCCGGATGCCCAGGCGTAACGAGGTGGAGCGCAAGACCCGCCGGTCGGCGAACCGCTATCTGCTGGCGAGCGACTTCGACCGCACACTGAGCTTCAACGATTGCGGCCAGGTGCTGGCCGGACTGCGCGGCGTCTCGACGTTCGACGAGAAGGTGGCGGAGCTGGCGGAAGAGAACTTCGTGCAGCAGGGGGCGGAGCTAACCTATCTGCTGGTTCACGACCCCGAGTTCAACGGCGTGCGACGGGAGCACCTCGTCGAGGCCGGCAAGGGGGCGCACCTCAAGTCGAACGTCGAGCTGTTCGCGAGTCTCCTGAACGAGATCGACGCGGAGCACGAGTTCGTGTTCTACGTCATCTCGGCGGCGCCGCGGGAGATGGTGGAGTCGGCGCTGGAGGGGATCGTGTCGCCCGACCGCATCTTCGGGACCGAGTTCGAGTACGACGCCGAGGGTCGCATCGTGGACGTGCGGCACTCGACGGCGGGCTACGGGAAGGTGGCCGTGGTGGACCGGCTCCGGCGCGAGCGGAACATCGCCCGGGACCGGATCATCTACGTGGGAGATGGGAGCTCGGACATCCACGTGATGCTGCACGTGAACCGGCTGGACGGGCTGACGATCGCCGTGTCCGAGAACGAGTACATCAGCCAGGTGGCGCGCCGCATCGTGTTGAGCGACGATGCGCTCGCGGTCGTGGTGCCGATCCTCGAGGAGGTGTTCGGGTGGGATCGCGGCCGGATCCAGGCGCGGCTGGAGTCGGAGGGCTTCCTCGTCCGCGAATGGGACAAGTTCCAGACCGACACACTGGTGCTGAGCGCCGCCGATCTCGAGAAGCGCGTGCCGGAGGCGAGGCAACCGCCGCTCGGATGACCCCCGGAGGCCCGCCATGCAAGACAGGATGAGAGCCCGTCCCCGGCGCTGGGAGGCTTTCGCCGCCCTCGCCCTGCTGCTCCCGTTCGCCGCCCCCCTCCCGCTCGCGGCCCAGGAGACCGATGTCGCCGGGCTCGTGGGCCGCATGACCCTGGACGAGAAGCTCACCCTCCTGCACGGTGCCCGGGATCCTTCCGGGGAGGCCGGGGCCGGCTACGTGCCGGGGATTCCGCGCCTCGGAATCCCGCCCCTCCGCATGGCGGACGGACCGGCGGGCATCCGTACCCGTGAGCCTGCCACGGCCCTCCCGGCTCCCGTCATGCTCGCCGCCACCTTCGACACGGCCCTCGCGCGGCGGTTCGGCGAGGTGATCGGACGCGAGGGCCGCGCGCGCGGGCAGGACGTGCTGCTCTCGCCGATGGTCAACATCGTGCGCGTCCCGCAGGCGGGGCGGAACTTCGAGACGCTCGGCGAGGACCCGCTCCTCGCGGGGTGGCTGGTGGGCGCGGAGGTGCGGGGCATCGAGGGAGAAGGGCTGATCGCCACCGTCAAGCACTACGTCGCCAACAACTTCGAGCGCGACCGCATGAGCGCGGATGAGGCGGTCGACGAACGCGCCATGCACGAGATCTACCTGCCCGGGTTCGCGGCGGCCGTCGAGGCCGGTGCGGGCGCCGTGATGTGCGCCTACAACAAGGTGAACGGGACGCACGCCTGCGAGAGCCCTGAGCTCCTGACCCGCATCCTGCGCGACGATCTCGGCTTCCAGGGGTGGGTGATGACCGACTGGTTCGCGCGCCACTCGCTCGGAGCGCTCGAGGCCGGTCTGGACCAGGAGATGCCGGGCACCAGCTTCGGCCCCGGCCAGCCGGTTTACTTCGCCGATTCGCTCCGGGCGGCCGTGGAGATGGGCCGCATCCCCGAGGCGGTGGTCGACCGGGCGGTGACGCGCATCCTCGGACAGATGGACCGTATGGGTCTCCTGGGCGAGGGAACGCCGCGCCCGGACATGGACGAGGCGGCGGGGGCCGCCGTGGCGCGCGAGGTGGCCCTCGCGGGCGCCGTACTTCTGAAGAACGAGGATGGCGCACTCCCGCTCGAGGGCGGCGACCTGGCCTCGCTGGTCGTCATCGGACCCACCGCGCACACCCCGCTGTACGGCGGGGGTGGGAGCTCCCGCGTCGTGCCCCTGCGCTCGGAGAGCCCACTCGCGGCGCTCGCGCGGCGGGCCGGGGCGGACATCCGCTACCTGCCGGGTATCGATCTGGACGGGGTGCCCGTTCCGGCGTCCGCGCTCCGTCCGTCCACGGGCGCCCAAGCGCACGGCCTGTCGCGCAGCGGCCCCGAGGGCGGCACCCAGGTCGACGCCGTCGTCGACTTCACGCGGGCGGACACGCCGCCGTCCGGCACGGCCTGGACGTGGACCGGCACGCTGACGGCGCCGACCACGGGCGTCTACGCGCTCAAGCTCCAGACGAGCGGCGGTGGCGGTTCCCTCTCGCTGGACGGCACGCAGCTCCTGTCGACGGGCGGGTTCTTCAGCGATGCGAGTCTCCTGCCCACGCGCGACGGGCTCGAGAACGCGACCGCGACCGTGTCGCTGCTGGCCGGCGAGTCCCACGAGATCGAGGTGACGGCCGATGCCGAGCGCTCGGAGGGTGGACCGAGAGAGCCGTTGCGAGTGCGGCTTGCCTGGGTCACGCCGGAGCGGCAGCGGGCGTACCGCGACGAAGCGATCGAGGCGGCCCGGGAGACGACGGCCGCGGTGGTGTTCGCCTATGACGAGGGCACCGAAGGCCGCGATCGGCCCTCATTGTCGCTTCCCGACGGGCAGGACGAGCTGGTGAGCGCCCTTGCGGCCGCCAACCCCCATACGACGGTCGTGCTCAATACCGGGGACCCCGTGCTCATGCCGTGGGTGGACGACGTCGGTGCCATCCTCGAGATGTGGTATCCCGGCCAGGAAGGAGCCGACGTCACCGCTGCGTTGCTGCTCGGCGAAGCCGTCCCGAGCGGCAGGCTACCGGTGACGTTCCCACGGCGTGAACAGGACACACCCGTGGCCGGGTCGGACGCCCGCTATCCGGGCATCGACGGTCGCGTGGCCTACGACGAGGGCATCCTGGTGGGCTATCGCTGGTACGACGCTCGTGGCACGGAGCCGCTCTTCCCGTTTGGACACGGCCTCTCGTACACGACCTTCGAGTACTCCGACCCCGACGTCCGGCCGACGGCAGACGGGTTCGAGATCCGCGTTCGGCTACGCAACGCGGGGGCCGTCCCGGGCTCCGAGGTCGTGCAGGTCTACCTCGGGCCGCCCACCGATCCGCCCGTTCCCATGGCGCCGCGGCGTCTGGTGGGCTTCGAGCGCATCCACCTCGGTGCGGGGGATGAGGGGGAAGTGAGGATCCGCATCGGTCCGCGTGAGCTGGCCCGCTGGTCCACCGTCCGGCACACCTGGGTCGCGCCCACCGGGAACCGGCGGATCTGGATCGGATCGTCCTCGCGCGACCTTCGCGCGAGCACCGAGATCGGGCTCGAGACGGCCGAGCCCTGACCCGCGAGGAGGGAACATGACGATTCACACACCATGTTTCGCGACCATCCGGCCGCCGGGGATCCGCACATCCCGGCTCTCCAGCCTCGCGCTTCTCTGCGGTCTCCTGGCGTTCGAGGGCCTGGCGGGGCAGACCGTCGAGACCGGCTTTCTGGATCGCGCCGTGACCGTGGGCGGCGCGGAGTACCCCTATCAGGTCTACGTCCCGCGTGGCTACGCGGAGCGGACGCGGTGGCCGGTCATCCTCTTCCTCCACGGGGCCGGTGAGCGTGGCGGCGACGGCGTCTTCCAGACGGCGGTCGGGCTCGGGCCCGCCCTGCGCAAGAGCCCCGACCGGTATCCGGCGATCGTCGTCATGCCCCAGGCTCCGCGCGACTCGCTGTGGACAGGACGGCCGGCGGACGCCGCCATGGCGGCGCTCGACCGGACGCTGGAGGAGTTCTCGACGGACCCGGCCCGGATCTATCTGACGGGTCTGTCGATGGGCGGCCACGGCACGTGGTACCTGGCCTACCGCCACCCGGAGCGCTTCGCGGCCATCGTCCCGATTTGCGCGTGGGTACGGGGTGGGCCCCCGCTTCCGCCCGAGTCGTCCGTGGTGCCGGAGGAGGATGGAGAGCCGTTCGCGGCGCTCGCCGCCCGGCTCGCCGGCGTGCCGGTGTGGATCTTCCACGGCGAGGTGGACAGCGTCGTCCCGGTCGAGGAGTCGCGCCGCGCGGCGGAGGCCCTCGAGCGCGCCGGTGTCGACGTGCGCTACACGGAAGTGCCCGGTACGGACCACGACTCCTGGGACGCCGCGTATGGCTCCCCGGAGCTCACCACCTGGCTGTTCGCCCAGCGGAGGCGGTAGTAGCAGCGGTCACGAGGTGGTGTCCGGAGATGTCCGGGGCCGAGGGCTGGGCGGACGAGCCTCGACGGTCCTTCCACCGCCGCGCCCACGCCAGCGCCCCGCTCGCCGCGAGGGACATGAAGATCAAGGTCGCGCGCGCACGGGCGTGGCGCGGCGCCGGTGGTGAGCCGCGCTCGGGGACCAGTCAAGCGGAAGCGGTCGGTGAATCCGCTCGATCCGCTCGACGCCTACCCCAGGCTCGGGTCCTCGGGCGGAGTGCCCGCCTCGAGCCTCCGCCGCTCCTCGTCCGTGAGGAGCGCCAGCCCCACCTGGTAGGAGGCGTTCATCCATCCGAACCCCTCCCGCGTGATGTAATCGAACTCCGTTCCCACGTTGCCGTACTCGACGAACACGTCGTGCGTGCGGTTCACGACGTCGTACTTCTCGGGAATCGTGCCGTTGTAGTCGGCCGCATTCCGGGTGATCATGTGGAGCCAGCGGTACGCGAGCCGGCGGGCCACAGCCTCGTAGCCATAGTCCCGCAGCCCCTGCCAGACGAGCATCTGGTGGGGCGGCCAGCCGAACGGGTAGTCCCACTGCCGCTGAGGGCGGTCCTCGGAGATCGCGCCGCGCGACGCCTCGGTGGTGGACACGAGCCCGCCCGCCTCCTCGAACAGCGGCACGGCGCGCTCGACGAGCGCCGCCGCCTGCGCCTCGGAGGCGAGGCCCGCCCAGAGCGGATACAGCCCCGTGACGCTCTCGAAGCCCGTCTGCCCGCCCTCGACGAAGTCGTAGTCGAAGAAGATCCCCCGTTCCTCGTCCCAGCACAGCCGGTCCATCCGCTCGCGGCGCTGCCCGGCCCGCTCCAACCACGCCGCGCCCGTGTGGACCGTGCCGTCGGGCGTCTCCAACGAGCCGCGGAACACGGTCTTGGCCGCACGGGCGATGTCGATCTCGTAGCGGTACAGCAGTGCGTTGAGGTCCACGGTGCACAGGTGGGCGGCCCTGCCTTCGAGACGATAGCTGTTGTCGTGCCCCGACTCGCGCAGCGTCCGATCGTGGACGAAATACTCGTCGAGCTCGGCATCGACGATCTCGCGCCGCCGCACGGCCGCGCGGAAGCTCTCCACGTCCATCCCGGCCGCCCTCGCGTAGGGTCGCAGATGGCCGTCATAGTGCCCCGCCTCGGTCTCGGGCGGCATCCCGATCCCTCGCGCGTAATAGCGGCTCAAACCGCTGTCCGTGAGCTTGGGCGGGCGGGTCCACACCGTCTCGTACTCGTGAATCGCGGCGCGAATCACCCCCGCGAACCAGGCCTCGCGCGCCGCGCCTTCCGGTAGCCGCTCGAATACGGCCCACCCCATGGCGGTCAGGAACGGGGGCTGCGAGCGCGTCAGGTAGTAGCTGCGGTTCGCGTTCAGGACCTGCCCGTAGTGCTCGATCTCGTAGAGGAGATGATCGACCATCCCGCGAGCGAGCTCCGTGCGACCGTCGTGCAGGAGCCCGAGCACGATGAAATAGCTGTCCCACCCGTACAGCTCGTTGAAGCGTCCTCCGGGCACGACGAACGGGAGCCCCCGGACAGAGCCCCGATCGTCCTCGACGAGCTTCAGGCTCAGGATGCCGGGGCTGTCGTTGAGGCCGAGCCCGTACGCGGGTGTGATCGTCCGGGGGAGACGTGCGACGGCGAGCCCGAGGTCGGGCCGCTCTTGCGCGAGGCGCTCGAAGTACGCGAGGGCCCGGGCGTCGTCGTGGGGGACGTACACCCGCGGACTCCGGTCGAGGTCCGTGCCCTCGCCCTTGGAGTCGATGGCCACACGCTCGATGCCGTCCGCATCCACGGTCCGGGTGAGCCCATCCCAGAACACATCGCGGATCATGCGCGAGATGCGTCGGACGGGGTTCTCGTCCAACCGGTCACGGTCGAGCTCCAGCGTGTCGCGGGCCGTCTCGCGCGCGACGGCGAGCTCCTGGAGGAGGTTGGCCAGCGGGTACGTCCCCTCCACTGCGATCGTGTCCCCCGAGTCGCCCATCACCAGGAAGCGCTTCGGCCCCGAGTCCCGGACGGTGATCTGGTTGTCCCCGTCCGTGTCCTCCTGCTCGAGCAGGCGCCGGAACGTCGCCTCGACGGGGATCTTCATGCGGGGTCGCTCATCACGCCTCCGCCTCCCGCTCCGCCAGCCGCCGGTAGGGGAGCAGCATGAGCGCGAGCAGGGCGATCGGCACGAGCGGGAAGAAGAACGCATCGTGCGTGTTCAGGATATCGGTCAGCCGGCCCGTGATGAGAGAGCCCGTCGTCCCTCCGAGCGCGGAGAAGATGATGATGAGCCCCGTCATCGCCGGTTGTTGCGACTTGGGCATCCGAGTCAGCACGATCGAGGAGATCGTCGGATAGATCGGTCCGAGGAAGAATCCCACGACGGCGAACAGGAACGCGAGCTTCGGCGCCGCGGTCCAGGAGGTCACCTCGGCCGGGCTCCCCCCCGTCGTCAGCAGCACCACGGTCAGGGTCACGCTGAAGGCGAGCCCCAGGTAGACGAGCTGCAGCACGATCCACGGGACGCGTTTCGCGAGGGCTCCGGCCAGGAACCGGCTGAGCGCGATCGATCCGAAGTAGAAGCTCATGAATCCGGAGGCGACGGCCGCGGAAAGCCCGAAGATCTGCTCGTGGAAGCGGGGCATCCACGTCCCGAAGCTCTGCTCGATCATCACGTACAGCCACGCGCACACCACGAACGTCCACACGATGGGCCGCTTGAGCAGCTTGAGCATCTCGAGGAAGCCGGTCTCCTCCGCGTGGGCCTCGATCTCGTGCTCATCGAGCTGCGTGAACCACATGAGGACGAGCGCGACGAGGATCAGCACGGCGAGCAGCCAGTACGTGTCGGTCCAGCGGCGCACGTCGATCATGAAGGCGAAGAGCAGCGGCCCCGACATGGCGCCGACCTGGAACACCCCCTCCATGAAGTTCATGAGGCCGGTATGCGCGGCCTGCGACTCCGTGATGAGGCCGATGGTGGAGTAGACGGCCGTCTTCATGAGCGCGAAGCTCACGCCGATCGTCGCGTACAGGACGGGTGTCACCCAGAAGCCCGTGACGGCCGCCACCAGCATGCTGGCGAGCATCACCGCCGTGAGCCCCGCGAGCATCGTGCGCCGGTACCCGATGCGCGGCACGTACGAGGCGAGGAGGAACGAGGTGGCCGCGATCGAGAGGTCCTTGAACGCTTCGAGCGAAGCCGCGGTCGTGCCGGCCACGCCGTAGTCCTCGATCACGCGCGCGATCACGATCCCGACCGTGTTCAGCAGGATCGCGAAGACGAAGAAGTTCAACGCGAGCGCGACGCGCACCTTCCAGGTCGATTTCATGGCTTCGCCTGCGAGGGGGGCGGACGGGGGCCACCACGAGTCGGGACGGGCGGCATGGGTCGAGCGCCTTTCACGAGAAGTAGATCCACACGATCCCCACGCACACGATGAGGAGCAGCGTGAGCACGAGATCGGTCCGCCGCCAGGCGTGCGCGACGGTCTCGATCCTGTCCCGAACCGCGAGCGTGAGACCCTTCACCTTCTCCTCCGGCGGTGGCGGCGTGAGCAGGCTGACCGCGATCAACACCGCGGTGCAGATGACGAACAGGACGACCGCGAAGTGCAGGAAGTTCATGTCGGCATAGGAGAACAGGAAGCCGCTCAGGCCGCCCTTGCCGAGCTCCGCCACCAGCCGTCCCATCCCGAGCACGAACCCGGTGAGGAGCGCCGCCATGGCCCCCGTCGCGTTCACGCGTCGCCACAGGATGCCGATGAGGAACACCGCCGCGATGGGGGGCGAGATGTACGCCTGCACGCTCTGCAGGTACTGATACAGCTGCCCCGAGATGAGCCGCATGAGCGGGATCCACAGGAGCCCGACGCCGACCAGCACGGCGGTGGCGGCCTGACCGAACAGCACGAGCTGTCGCTCGGAGGCCTGCGGTCGGAGCCGCTTGTAGACGTCGAGCGTGATCAGGGTCGAGGTCGAGTTGAACACCGAGGAGAGCGAGCTCATGAGCGCCGCGAGCAGCCCGGCCACCACGAGCCCGCGCAGCCCCACCGGGAGGAGCACGCCGATGAGCGTGGGAAGCGCCTCGTCGGGCCGCGCCAGATCCAGCCGGCCCTGCTGCGCGAGCGCGTACGCGATCACGCCCGGGATCACGAAGATGAACAGCGGCAGGAGCTTCAGGTATCCCGCGAACACCGTTCCGCGCCGCGCGTGGTTCTCGTCGTGCGCCGCGAGCACGCGCTGCACGATGAACTGGTCGGTGCACCAGTACCACACGCCGAGGATGGGGGCCCCGAACAGAATGCCGGTCCACGGGAAGTCGGGATCCGAGAGGGGCTTCCACAGGGTCAGGAACGACGCCGGGACCGCCTCGGTCATCGCGCCCCAGCCGCCGAGCGCGTGCAGCCCGAGGATCATCACGGTCACGGCGCCCCCGATGAGGACGAACATCTGGAGCAGGTCGGTATACAGCACCGCCCTGAGCCCGCCGAAGATCGTGTACACCCCGGTGATCACCACCACCACGAGCGCACCGGTCCAGAAGTCGATCCCCATCAGGGCCTCGAACACGATCCCGCCCGCGGCGATGGTCACCGAGATCTTGGTCAGCACGTAGCCGATGATCGAGATCACGGCCAGGTACCAGCGTGCCCCCTCCGAGTACCGGCGCTCGAGGAACTCGGGCATCGTGTACACGCCGCTCGCCAGGTAGAAAGGAACGAACAGCCAACCGAGCAGGAGGAGGATCAGCGACGCGAGGATCTCGAACTGCGCCACCGCCACGCCGCTCGCGGCTCCCGTACCGGCCAGACCCACGAGGTGCTCGGAGCCGATGTTGGAGGCGAACAGCGAGCCTCCGACGAGGAACCAGCCGGCGTCCCGGCCGGCCAGGAAGTAGTCCGTGGAGGTCTCGCGTGACGATCGTTCGCGCATCGTCGCCCAGATCGCCACACCGAACACGAGGAGGAAGTAGACGCCGATTACGGCCCAGTCCAACGTCGCGAGCAGACCCACGCTGACGCCTCCTTCGATCAGGGATTGTGTTCGGTCCCGGGTGCCTCCCGCAGCACCTGGAGGCGATCGTCGTTGCGCGCGACGACGATCAGGCGTTCGCCGTTCGCCCGACCGAGGAACTGCAGGTCGCGCACTTCACCATCGATGAGCAGGCCGCTCGTCTCCATGTCGACCGATTCGAACCCTCCGTGGCCGTCGCCCCGCAGCAGGAGCCCGTAGCTCGCGTCGTATCGGCCCCGCACCGGGGGTACCCCGTGGAGGTTGCCGGCCACCACCACATCCACCCGCCCGTCGCCATCGACATCGTTCGCGTTCGCGGCGTAGACGGGAGCGAACTGGGCCTCGATCGGCAGAGGATCGAGACGGAACGTGCCATCCCCCCGGCTCACGGCCACCGAGCTGGCGAACACGGTCGCCTCCAGCACCCGCGCCTCGGACAGCTCCGATTCGGGGATGATGTCCTCGATGCGGCTGGCGCCGAAGTCGCCGTAGGTGGGCCAGCGGGCGCGGAGGAACGGCATCCGGGCGACGAGCTCGTCCCGACCGGCGATCGGATAGCTCACCCCGTGCTTGTAGAAGGTGAGGATCTGCTCCAGCGTCCCGTCGCGACCGAAGTCGTGCACGTACAGCCGGGCCGGCCCCTCGGGGGAGGCGCGCAGGTACGAGTTGAGGCCCAGGTTCCCGAGCACCAGATCCTCGTGGCCGTCGCCGTTCAGATCGGCGGCCGTTACGCGGTTCCACCACCCGTTCGTGCCCGACAGCCCCGACTCCTCCGTGCGGTCGATGAACCGCCCGCCCTCCTGGCGGAACACCCGGACCGGCATCCACTCGCCCACCACGACCAGGTCGAGTCGACCATCATCATCCACATCCACCCAGGCGGCCGACGTGACCATCCCCGCCTCGGCGAGCCCCTCGGCCCTCTCGTCGGCCACGTCCCGGAACCGTCCCGTGCCATCGTTCTCGAGCAGGTGGCTCCGGGGCGTGTGCCCGTACTCGCGTGTGATGACGCGGCTGCCCACGAACAGGTCGACGTCGCCGTCCCCGTCGTAGTCGCCCGGGACGACGCACGAGCCGTTGTCGAACATGGCGGGGATCCGGTCGTGCGACCGCCTGAAGCCCCCCCGGCCATCGCCCATGTAGAGCCGGTCCTCGAGCGCTTCGTGCTCCCCCCAGAACTCGTTCCCGCCGCTCGCCACGTAGAGGTCCGACGCCCCATCGCCGTCGGCGTCGAGGAACGCGGCCGCGATGTCCTCCTCGAGGCCGTCGGCCCGAAACGCGGCGACCTCGACGCCGCGGAACGTCCCGTCGGAGCGCTGGACGAACAGCCGTCCCGGCTGGCGCTTGGCACCCCCCACGAACAGGTCGTCGAATCCGTCCCCGTTCACGTCCCCCACGGCGAGGGCCGGCCCCTGGGTCGAGAGCTCGTGGGGCATCAGCGGCTGCGTCCGGTAGTCGTAGAACTCGTTCTCCCGGTGCACGAAGTCGATCCCGGTCCCGGACGTCACGTCCTCGAACAGCCGGACGGGTGCCGCCGCCGTCCCGCTCCCCGTGGCCGCGGACGCCGCTCCGCCGTCCGGGCCCGCCGATCCCCAGTGCCCGCCGGCGGCGTCCTGCGACAGCGTGACCTGGCGATCGATGTCGACGTCCGTCAGTACCTGGAAGCGCCGATCGGGCCACACGACGATGAGTGAGTCGAGCCGCGCGGCCGTGGCGAGCCCGAAGTGGAGCCGGGGGTCGACCGAGGACAGAAAGCCCCGGGTCGGCATCTGCTCCAGCATCTGCTTCGCCCCGTCCTGCTCGACGATGACCCGGGCGCCGATCCCCCCGGTGTTGGCGCCGGCTCCCTCGAGGAGCACGGAGAGGAAGTGCGACTCGCCGAGCTCGCGCACGCGGTTTCGGAGGATGGACGCCGGCGCGTTCAGGTTGTTGAGGACCAGATCGAGGGCGCCGCTGTTGTTCAGATCCGCGTACGCGGCCCCGTTCGAGAAGCCCGGCTCCGCCAGCCCCCATTCCCCGGCGACGTTCGTGAACCTCAGCCCCCCGTCGTTGCGGTACGCGTAGTTGGACAGGGGGACGTGCGGCATGCGCTCTAGGAGCTCCTGCAGCGTCTGCCGGGTGATCCCTTGCGCGAGGGAGATCTGGACGGCCTCGCTCCCCACGTAGGCGATGTAGTCGAGGTCGTTCGGGCGGTGATAGATGCCGTTCGTGACGAGCAGGTCCTTGTCGCCGTCGTTGTCCAGATCGGCGAACAGGGGAGCCCAGCTCCAGTCGGTCGCGTACACGCCGGTCAGGTAGCCGATCTCGCTGAAGCGGCGCAGGCCGCGGTTGAGCTGCAGGGTGTTGCGCACGTACTGGGGCCCGTAGCCCGCCATGAGCTTGCGCCGCTCGACCTCGTAGCTCTCGGCGTTGGCCGAAGTCTTGAGGATGTCCTCCCGCGCGGGGAGCATGTCGAGCACGACGAGGTCGGGCCGGCCGTCGTTGTCGAAGTCCGCCGCGTCCACGCCCATCGAGGAGAGGCTCGTATGGCCGATCGAGGTGGCGATCGACTCGGTGAACGTGCCGTCGCAGCGATTGTAGTACAGGAAGTCGTTCTCCTGGAAGTCGTTGGCCACGTACACGTCGGGGCACCCGTCGAGGTCCAGGTCGCTCACCACCACGCCGAGCCCGTAGCCCTCCACGCCCGCGTGGATCCCGGCCTCGGTGGTCACATCGACGAACCGGTTCCCATCGTTCCTCAACAGTCGGTCGCCGGACCGCGGATGCACGGCGTCGCGCTGCGGGCTGAAGCTGTTGCCGCGCTCCGCGTGCACCGAATGATTGAGGAGGTACGCGTCCAGGTCCCCGTCCAGGTCGTAGTCGAAGAAGGCGGCCTGCGTCCCGTAGCCGACGTGGCCGAGCCCGAAGCGCTCGGTCTCGTCGGCGAACGTGCCGTCGCCGCGGTTCAGGTACAGGATGTTGCGGCCGTGCATGGTCAGGTAGTCGACCGCCGACACGTAGATGTCGAGGTGTCCGTCGCCATCCACATCGGCCATCGTGACGCCCGTCGTCCAGCCGTCCGAGCCCTCGACCCCGGCGCGCTCGGTCACGTCCTCGAAGTGGTAGTCTCCCCGGTTCCGGTACAGCCGGTTGGATCCGACGTTCGAGGTGAAGTAGAGGTCGGGCAGCCCATCCCCGTCGATGTCGCCCACCGCCACCCCGCCGCCGTTGTAGTAGTTGAGGTACTCGAGGATGTTGAACTCGGGGTCCAGGGGGAGGGAGTTCTCGAACCTGACCCCCGTCGCCCCCGGATCGAGCGGCTCGAACAGCCGCGGGGATCCCGCATCCCGCCCGCAGGCCGACAGGCATGCGGCCGTGGCGGTGGCGATGAGGACCGGAAGGCGAGCGGTGTGGGACACGGGACGCGGGCCGCTATCTCGACGGGTGGATGCGGATGGCCTGTCCCCCGCCCGGCGCGAGCTTCAGCGTCAGGTGCGTGTCGGCGTCGACCGGTCGGTGCGTGATCTCGTAGGACCCGGGGTCGTCACGCCAGTCGGCGCCGGGGCCGTCGGCGTAGATGTCCGCCACGTACCCGCGCCCCCGCGGCAGGAACCACAGCGGGACGTCGAGCGTGCGGGCCTCCTCGTCCGTGATCGCCCCGATGAACCACTGGTCTCCGCCGCGCTCGCGGCGGGCGACCACCACGTAGTCGCCGATCCTTCCGTCCAGGACGCGCGTCTCCTCCCAGTCGACCGGGACATCCAGGATGAACTGGAACGCCGGGTGACCCTCGTAGTTCTCGGGCAGATCCGACGCCATCTGGAGCGGCGAGTACAGCACTACGTACAGGGCGAGCTGCTTGGCGAGCGTCGTCCGGGGCCGGGACTGTTCCGGGGAGCGCGGCGGGCCGTCGGCGCTCTCGATCTTCAGGTCGAACACGCCGGGGGTGAAGTCGAACGGCCCCGCGAGCATCCGCGTGAAGAACAGGATCGTCTCGTGCTCGGGCGGGTTTCCGCCGTCTCCCCCCCACGCGTTGTACTCCTGCCCGCGGGCCCCCTCGCGGGTCATCATGTTCGGGAAGGTGCGGCGCTCCCCCGTGTCGTGGATCGGCTCGTGGACATCGAGCATGACGTGGTGACGCGCCGCGGTCTCGATCACCTTCCGCCAGTGGCGCACCATGTACTGGCCGTGGTGCGCGTGCCCCTCCGGGGTCCGGTCCCCCACGTACCCGGTCTTCACGCCGTGCATGCCGAGGCTCTCGAGGAGATCGAAGGCCGGCTCGAGCTGCCGCTCATAGTTCTCGATGCCCATCGCGGTCTCGTGGTGGCCGATGAGCCCCACCCCGTGCTCGCGCGCGTACGCCGCCAGCGCCGGCAGGTCGTAGTCCGGGTAGGGCTGCGTGAACGAGAACACGTCACCGTTCCCGTACCAGACTCCGTCCCAGCCTACGTTCCAGCCCTCGACCAGCACGCCCCCGAACCCGTTCCGGGACGCGAAGTCGATGTAGCGCTTCGTATTCTCGGTGGTCGCTCCGTGCCGGGGGCCCGAGCCCCAGGTCATCCTGCCGATGTGCATGCCCCACCAGATGCCGACGTACTTCATGGGCCGGATCCAGCTCGCGGCGGCGAGCGAATCGGGCGCGGGGGGGTTGAGATTGAGTCCGAGCACGGACGGCACCAGCCCGGCCGCCTCGTCGGCCATCTGGATCGTGCGCCACGGGGTCCGGAACGGGGTCCGGCCCCGCACCTTCACGCCGTCCGCCCACGGGGCCAGATACGCCCGCAAGGTGCGGTTCTGCTCACGGCCGCCGACGAGTGTCAGACCGGCGTAGTCCACCAGGTCGGCCTCGTGGATCGCGACGTGAAGCCCATCGTGGAACTCGAGCGTGAGCGGCGTCTGCACCGTGTCCAGCGTGCTCACCGGCGACGACCGATACAGATACTCGTATCGATTCTGCTGGAAGGCGGGGATCCACCAGGCCCGCGCATCGTCGGCGATCGCGAACTCGGTGAGCTCCTCGCTGATCTGGAAGTCGCCCAGGGCGGACTGCTCCGGAAGCTCGTACCGGAACCCCACTCCGTCGTCGAACGCGCGGAACACGACCACGAACCGCCGGCCGGGGGGACGCTCCTCCTCGAGCGACACGCGCAGCTCGTTGTGGTGATCCCGCACCTCGCGGACCTCGCCCCACGGCTGAGTCCACGTCTCGTCCGCGCTGGCGGTCGAGGTATCGATCACCCGCACGGCGTCGCCCAGCGGGGGCGCGTCGCGAAACTCGAACCCCAGCCGCGACGGCTGGAGCACGGGCCGCCCGTCGCGGTCGAGGCGGTAGGTGAGCTGCCCCGCATCGATCGCCAGCGTGACCTCGTTGCGCCCGTCGGGCGAGGCGACGCTCAGCGCCTGCTGCGCGGCCGCCGGCCCGGCGGCGATCAGCAACGCGCCCGCCACCACGACGCCCGGGGACGGCTTCCGGCTGTTCGGCCACCATCTCATCGCGTACCTCCACTCTCGACGACCCCGGTCCCCGGTCCGCGACCGGCCGGCCGGCGGATCGATCCGTCCTGACGTGTGTATCATACTGGTCGCCCCTCGGCTGCGTCGGCGGGTTTCGAGACCCTTTCTCGGAGGTGCGTATGTCCTCCACCGCACGAACGGCTCGCGATGGGCTCGTGTTCGCCCTGCTCGCCGCGCTGGCGCCCGCCTGCGCCCACACGGGCGGGGGTGCGGCCGGCGACCGGCCCGGCGGCGTCGCGGAGCGGGCTCCGGCAGACCCCTCGGTCGTCACCGCCGATGAGATCGAGCGTGCGCCCGCCGAGGATGTCGAGGAGATGCTGCGTGGCCGGGTCGCCGGTGTGCAGGTCGTGCGTTCTTCGGCGGGCATCATCGTTCATATTCGGGGCACGACCTCGATCGTGGGGAGCGATCAGCCGCTGTACGTGATCGACGGCGTCCCGATCGAGCCGGACCCGGACGGCAGCGTTCCGGTCCAGCCCTACGATATCGAGTCCATCAGGGTGCTCAAGGACGCCGTGAGCACGTCGATGTACGGCGTGCGGGGCGCCAACGGGGTCATCATCATCACGACGAAACAGCCGCGACCGGACGTCCGGGCCCAGCCGAATCCATAGCCTCACCGGATCGGGCGGAAGACGAGCGGACGGTCGTCGTTGCGGGTCACGACATACAGGTCGCCCCGCCGCGTGCCGACGCGGTGGATGTCGCGCGCCTGACCGGGGACGAGGAACCCGCTCTCCGCGGCCGGAACGGGCTCGAACTCGCCCGTTCCATCCCCCCTGAGCAGGAGACCGTACCCGCCGCTCATGCGGCCGATCTCCGGCTTGACGCCATCGAAGTTCCCGGCCAGCAGGACATCCTGATCGCCGTCCTCGTCGACATCGGCGGGCAGGATCCCGTACACGGGCGCGATCTGTGCCTCCAGCGGCAACGGAAGCAACGTGAACGCGCCGTCACCCTCGTTTCGCGCCAGGGCCGACGCGAACGTGTACGCCCGCTTGACGACCGCGTCCGCCAGCTCGTCCGCCGGGAAGATGTCGCTCACCGTCTGCAGGGCATAACTCTCGAAGTCCGGGTACCTCGTCCGCAGGTAGGGAAGCGCGCCGATGAGGTCATCGCGCAACGCGAGCGGGTAGCTCACCCCCCCGTTGTATCCGGACAGGATCTGCTCGATGAATCCGTTCCGATCGAAGTCCTTCACGTACATGGTGAGCGGCTCGCGCTCGCTGGCCCGGAGACGGGTGTTGAGCCCGAGGTTCCCGACCAGGAAGTCCACCCGGCCGTCGCCCGTGAAGTCCCCCGGCACGATCCGGTTCCACCAGCCGTGGCTCGTCTCGAGACCGGGCGATTCGACGCGCTCGAGCCGGCCCTCGCCCGCGCCGCGGAAGACGGTGATCGGCATCCACTCCCCCACGACGACGAGATCCACCCGCCCATCCCCGTCGACGTCCGTCCACGTCGCGTCGGTGACCATTCCGACGGTGGCCAGCTCCGGGGCGGCCTCGGCCGTGATCTCGGTGAAGTGTCCACGCCCGTCGTTGGCGAGCAGGACGCTGGCGGGGTCGAGGCCGTACCGCCACGGGACGACCCGGCCACCGACGAACACGTCCACGTCCCCGTCCCCATCGAAGTCGGCCGCCGCCACGCACGAGCCGCTCACGTTCATGGCGGGCAGCGCCCCCTCGGCCTTCCGGAAGCGGCCCCGGCCGTCGTTCAGATAGAGCCGGTCCTGTAGCGCGGGGGCGATGTCGGAGAACTCGCTCCCCCCGCTCACCACGTACAGGTCGAGGTGGCCGTCGCCGTTCGCGTCGAGGAAGGCGGCTCCGAGGTCCTCGGACAGGCGATCCTCGTCCCAGACGGCCCCGTTCGTCGACCGGAAGGCTCCGTCCGCGCGCTGCTGAAGCAGCCGCCCGCTCTGTTCCTTGGCGCCCCCGATGTAGACGTCCTCGAGGCCGTCGCCGTCGACGTCGCCCACCGCCATGCGCGGGCCTTCGGTGGACAGGAGCTTCGGGAGCAGGCGCTCGCGGTGGAAGTCGACGAACGAGTTCTCCCGGTGGACGAAATCGAGCCCGACTTCGTCCGTGACATCGGCGAGGATCTGGGCGGGTCGCCCCCCCTCCAACGCCGCCGCCGATCCGGCGCCGGTCTGCGAGATGGTGAGCACCTGATCGGCCGCCACATCGCGCTCGACGCTCACTCGCCCGTCGGGCCACTCGACGCTCACGGACTCGAGCGTGTCGAGGTCGCCTATCCCGAAGGTGAGCGTGTAGTCGACGCTCGACTGGAAGCCGCGTGACGGCTCCAGCTCCTGCACGAACAGCCGCTCGCCGCTCCTGAGCGTCACCCGTGCGCCGATGGCGTAGCGGTTGCCGCCCTCGCCCCGCAGCCGGATCTGGAGATAGCCGTTGTCACCCAGGGTCCGGGCGTTGTTCCGGTACACGACGGCCTCCTGGTCGACGTTGTTCACGACCAGGTCGAGCGCCCCGTCCCCGTCCAGGTCTCCGTACGCCGCCCCGTTGGAGAATCCCCGCGTGTCGAGCCCCCAGGCCCCGCTCTCATCCTCGAACGTCAGGTCTCCCCGGTTCCGGAAGACGTAGTTGGGGAGCGGCGTCGAGTCGAGCCGCGCGATGAGCCCCATCACGTCCATGTGCTCGCCGCGGCGCGCCGCCTCGAGCGTGCGCGGGTTGGCCAGCACCGAGATGTAGTCGCGCGACGTGACGTCTCGCCGGATCCCGTTCGTAACGTGGATGTCCTTGTACCCGTCCAGATCGAAGTCCGCGATCAGCGCGCTCCAGCTCCAGTCGGTTCGGGAGACGCCCGCCAGCTGCCCGATCTCGGCGAACACGCCCACCCGCTCGTTGAGCAGGAGCATGTCGCGCGTGAACTGCGCGTGATACCCGTTCTTCAGCCGGTCCCGGTACAGGTCCCAGCCCTCGAACGCCTGCGTCGTCTTGAAGCGGTGCTCGTCCTCCGGGAGCATGTCCGTGACGTAGATGTCCGGCCACCCGTCGTTGTCGATGTCGGCGATGTCGAGCCCCATCGACGAGTAGCTGACGTAGGGGGTGCGGCTGCTGATGGACTCGGTGAAGCTCCCGTCTCTGTCGTTCAGATACAGGTAATCCTGCTCGAAGAAGTCGTTCGACACGTAGATGTCCGGCCACCCGTCCCGATCTACGTCGCTGATCGCGACCCCCAGACCGAAGCCGATCTCGCTCCCGTAGATGCCCGCGGCCACGCTCACGTCCACGAACCCGTCTCCCTCGTTGCGGTACAGCCGGTCGCCGCCGTCGGGATCGCGCACGTCCCTCGTGTTGAGGAGCCCGAAGCTGTCGGCGGGGCGGGGAGAGTTGTTGAGCACGTACAGATCGAGATCGCCGTCCCGGTCGTAGTCGAAGAACGCGGCGTGGGTCGTGTAGCCCGGATCGGCGATCCCCCATTCGGCCGCCGACTCGGCGAACACCGGCACGCCGTGCTCGTCGACCCCCCGGTGGAGGTAGAGCTCGTTGGCGCGCTCCCCTTCTTCCGCGGCCCCCGCGTAGCCGACGTAGATGTCGAGCCACCCGTCGCCGTCCACGTCGGCGAACACGACCCCCGTCGCCCATCTCCCCTGGCCGCCCACTCCCGCCTGGCGGGTCACGTCGCGGAATCGGAACCCTCCCTCGTTCAGGTACAGGCGGTTCTCCTCGAGGTTCGAGGTCAGCATGAGCTCGGGGAGCCCATCACCCGTCAGGTCCCCGATGGCCACGCCCCCGCCGTTGTAGTAGTTGCGATACGAGAACACGTTGAACTCGGGTCGATCCTCGATGTGGTTCTCGAACCGGACGCCCGTGTACGAGGAGGGGAGACGGGTGAACAGTGCCTCACCGGTGACCGGTGGCTGCCCACCCCCCGGGCGGTCGCCACACGCGGCGGTCAGACCGGCCAGGGCGAGGAAGAGGCGAGGGCCGACACCGGAACGGGCCGGGTTCATCGGAGGAGGGCGTCATGGCCCGCCCCCGAGAGAGCGGGCCATGACGTCACGATTCGTGGACCGTGCGGATCACGACCGAATCAATACCCCGGATTCTGCGTAAGCTCCGGGTTCGTATCCAGCTGCGGCTGCGGAATCGGCATGAGCATCCGATACGGATCGGTGGGTCCCTTGAACTCCCACGTGTCGCTGTACTTCCCGTGCCGGATCAGATCCTGTCGCCGCTTGGCCTCGGCCGTGAGCTCGAACAGCCGCTCCAGGAGGATCTGATCACGGAACGTCGACTGCGTATAGTTGGCCGCGCTCAGCGGCTTGGCCGGATGGAACACACGCGCACGCACCATGTTGACGAGGTCCACCGCGGCGGCGGTGTTCCCGAGCTCGTTCATGGCCTCGGCCTTGATCAGGTACATCTCCGCGAGACGGAAGTAGGCCACGTCGTTGCTGTTGTTCTCCGCCACGTGGTCCGGGTCCAGCCGCCATTTGACGATCCGGGCGCCCTCCGCTTCGGTGGCCTGGTGAATGTCGCCGATCGTCGGGACGATGATGAGCGGAGCGCCCGAGCGATCGTTGATCGCCTGGCCGGTCTCGAGGTTCACCTGCGGACCGACGAGGAAGATCTCCGTCCGCTCGTCGTCCGGATCGAACGAGAAATAGGTGGATGCGAGGGTGGAGAAGCCGTTCCACGGGGTCGGGCTCCCGATGTGATTGTAGTGCAGCGCCCGCATCACGAAGTTGAGCCCCAGACCCGACTCGTGGAGGTGCTTGACGACCAGGATGTTCTCGGGCGACAGGTAGTTGTCCGGCGTGAAGTTCGAGATCCAGTCCGTCGCCAGGGTGTAGGCGCCGGAGTTGATCACCCGATCCGCCGCGTCGATCGCATCCTGCCAGCGGGCCTGGCCCTTCTGGAGACCCCCCGTGCCCACCGTGCCGGTGAACACCTCGGCGTTCAGGTACATGCTCGCGAGGATCGCGTCGGCCGCGCCCTGCGTGAACCGTCCGTTGTACTCGGCGGGCCAGCTCAACGGCAGGCTGCTCCGCACATCGAGGAGCTCCTGCTCGATGAAGTCGAACAGCTCGGCGCGCGTGGCCCGCGGGCGCGGCAGGATCTCGGTGTCGGTGGCGATCGGGACGCCCCCGAACATGTCCATGAGCAGATAGTAGTAGAACGCCCGCAGCGCCCGGAGCTCCGCGGTGAACACGTCCTGGTTTGCCACCGTGACGTTGCCCATCGCCTCCAGCACCACGTTCGACTTCGCCACCCCGGCGAACAGGTTGTTCCACGTCCCGTTGATGTCGTCGAGACCCGCCGGGCTGTTGGCGGACCAGTTCTGCTCGTGGATCTCGATCCAGCGCCCGTTGTCGAACCAGTCCTGCCCGCGCGTGGGCACGACCATCTCGTCGGTGCTGATCTCGCTCAGGTTGTAGTAGCCCCACAGCGTGTTCCTGAGCTCGGCGTACGCGGCGGTCACGCCGCCGAGGACCTCCTGTTCGTTCTGGTAGTAGTTGTCGGGCGTGATGGCGCTGACCGGGCTCTCATCCAGCGAGCACCCCTGTGTGGCGCCCAGCACCGGCAGGAGAAGCGCGAGCGGCAGAAGCCCCTCCCGCCGACGGGTCGAGAATCGCGAACCTGGTTTCCTCATACCTCCTCCTTGCTTCTACTGCGTTCGGCGTACGGATCGCGGCGACACGATACTCCCGGTGTCATGACCCGATCTGGAGGCCGAACGTGAACGTTCGCGAACGCGGATAGGCGAGATAATCGATCCCGCGCGAGGCCAGCCCCGATTCGACGTGGACCTCGGGGTCGTAGCCGCTGTAGCCGGTGAGCAGGAACAGGTTGTCGGCCGAGGCGTAGATGCGTGCCGACTTGATCCCGAACGAGGCCGGCAGGTCGAGCCGGTAGCCGAGTGTGAGGTTCTGGAGCCGCACGAACGACCCGCTTTCGATCCAGCGCGACGAGTAGATGGCCGGCTCGAAGATGCCGATCGGATCGCTGAGCGCCGAGCGCAGGAAGTTCTTGTCCTGGAGCGCGTTGCCCTTCGTGCTGTAGACGAGCGCCGTGTTGTTGAACACGTCCTGACCCACGTCGGCGCGGACGAACACGCTCGCGTCGAACCGGCCCATGTCCAGCTTGCTGGTGATACCCATCGAGAAATCGGGGTTCGCGTCCCCGAGGACCCGGAAGTCGTTGGCTTCCGGGGTGGTATGGGTCCCCGTGAGCTGGCCGTTGTCGTCGTAGTCGTTGAACAGCTGCCGGCCCTGGTCGTCGACGCCGGCGTACTCGGGTCCGTAGAAGGTGCCGAGCGGCTCGCCCGGGATGATCCGCTGCGACACCTGACCGCTCTGACCCTGACCGCTCACGCCGCCGGTCGCGATGAACGATCGACCGCCGAGATCGACGACCTCGTTGCGGTTCATGCCGAGCACGAATCCCGCCTGCCAGTTGAGACCGCTGCGGTTGATCAGCACCGCGTCGAGCGAGGCCTCGACCCCGGTATTGCGGACCTTGCCGATGTTCTCCAGCCGATCGGAGACGACGGCGGGCTGCGCCACCGGGACCGTGAGCAGCAGGTCGGACGTGTTCTTCCGGTAGTACTCGATCGAGCCCGAGAACAGGTTGTTGTCGAACCCGAAGTCGAGGCCGACGTTGATCTGCGTCGTCTGCTCCCACTTCAGGTTCGGGTTGGGGTTCCGCACGGGAGCCACGCCGGTGAAGGCGGAGTTCCCGAACACGTACCGTGCGCCGTCGTTGGTCTCGAGCACGATCAGCGAAGAGTACGGGGGAACGGCCTGGTTGCCCTGCTTACCCCACCCGACGCGCAGCCGGAGCTCGGAGAACGGGCCGCCGGCGAGGAAGTCCTCCTCGCTCAGACGCCATGCCCCGGAGATGCCCGGGAAGAAGGCCCACTTGTTCCCGGCTCCGAACCGTGAGGATCCATCGTAGCGCGCCACCGCCGTCAGGAAGTAGCGGTCCTTGTAGCTCCAGTTGGCGCGCGACAGGACGGAGACGAGCCGGCTGTCCTCCTCCCAAGAGAACGGACGCTGCGTGACACCCCCGGCGCCCAGGTTGCTGAACCCGAACGCGTCGGTGAGGAAGTCACGGGACTCCGCCCCGAACTCCCGGATCTGGTAGTCGGCGGCCTCGTAGCCCCCGACGATCTCGAGGGACTGCTGATCGGCGATCTGACCCTGCCACGTCAGGAGACCCTGGAAGGTGAGGTCCGTCTTGTCACGGCCCACCTGGCGCGCGAGCCCGTTGAACTGGGCCCCCACGGGGTTCGCCGCGGGGAAGTAGGTCCGTCGCGTTCCCTCGGAGCGGTCGACACCGAGGATCGCCTGCGCCGAAAGGCCGGAGCCGAGCTCGAACGTGGTCTTGAGGCTCCCCAGCGTCCGGGTCGTGCTGGCCTGGTCCTGGAGCTGCTCGGCCATCGCCACGGGATTGCGGACCGACTGGGCGCCGGTCCCGATCTCGAAGAAGCTTTGCAGCCCCGTCTCCGGGTCGGTGACCATGATCGGCTCGGTCGGGTTGAAGATGACCATGTTCTGGAACACGTCACCCTCGAACCCGCCCCCGTTCTGGGCCGACAGGTAATTGTTCTCGATGTGCGAGCTGGTGAGGTTGAGGTCCAGACGGAGTCGGTCGTCGAACGCGGTGTGCGTTCCGTTGAGCCGGCCCTGGTAGCGCTGGAATCCGTTGTTCAGCGCTATGCCCTCCTGGTTCATGTAGTTGAGCGAGGCCCGGAACCGGGTCGCCTGGGTCCCGCCCGTGAACGTCAGGTTGTGGTTGTGAGTCAGGGCCGAGCGCGTGACCGCCTGCTCCCAATTGGTGTTCGCGGCGCCCAGCCCGTCGAGTCGGCTCGCATCCAGCACACCGGCCGATACCTGGCTCTGGATGAACTGGCGGTACTCGCCGCCGTCAAGGACGTTGAGATGACTGGAAGGTGACGAGATCGACGCGTAGCCGTCGTACTCGATGCTCACCTGGCCCGGCTGACCGCCCTTGGTCTCGATCAGGATGACGCCGTTGGCGGCGCGCGACCCGTAGATGGCCGCCGCGGACGCGTCCTTGAGGACCGTGATCGACTTGATGTCCGACGGATTGAGCAGGTTGAGCGGGCTGCGCGGAAGCGACGGATCGCCGCCCACGCCGATTCCCGACGGCTCGGTCGCGACGTTCTGGATCGGGACGCCGTCGATGACGTACAGCGGCTCGTTGCTGGCGCTGATCGACGTCCCGCCCCGGATCCGGATCTGCGCGCCGGCCCCGGGCTCGCCGGTGTTCTGGGTCACGGTCAGACCCGGCACGCGGCCCTCGATCATCTGATTCACGTTCGAGATCACGCCGACATCCGCATCGTCCGCGTTCACGGTGGCGATCGACCCCGTGATCGCGAGGCGACGCTGCACTCCGTACCCGGTGGTGACGATCTCCTCCATCACGATCGCCTGGATCTGGAGCTCGAAGTCCGCCGTGACGGCCTGACCCGCCGTCACGGTCACTTCCTGGGCATCGGGGGCGTAGCCGATCAGCGTGGCGCGAACCTGGTGGGTCCCGGGGGGGGCGGCGAACTCGTAGGTGCCGCCCTCGCCCGTGAGAGTCCCGATGGGGAGCCCTTCGATCGACACGCTGGCGCCAACGATGGGCGCGAGGGTCATGGCGTCCACGACCCGGCCCCTGACGCTGCCGTCCTGTGCAGTGAGAGAGCCGGCCGTCACGAACAAGCTGGCGAGGAATCCGACAAGCAGCCTACGAGCCATCGACATAGGTACCCTCCAGCGGTCTGGGCTACGGACGTCACTCCGCTCCCCGACGCGGCTCCACCGCGTCGCCCCGCTCCCATCCCGACCGGGCGGAACCCGTCCGCGTTCCACGCACGACCGAGATCGCGCGTGACCTGACATCAAGGTCCTGAATCGAAAAAAAGGGGGCCCCGCACAGAACCCATGCAGCGCCCCGAACTGAACTCGTAGCTCTGTGGCCAATGACAGTAGGGGGGGGCTCGGACGAGCCGCAAGGCCCCCCGACAAACGAGCCGTTTTGTCCCGACGGGGCGCGCCGACCTCGGCGTGCGGGGGCGCTCAGGGATCGCGGGCGGCGCGCCCGATCTCCGCCGCGTTTCTGCCCACCTCGATGGCACCCAGCACCCCCGCATCCGGGCCGAGGCCGGGCGGCACGATGAACTCCCCCACCCGCTCCGCGAGCTCCTCGACCTCCAGGTAACCGCCCAGCAGGCGCTGCACCCCCGCCCGGATCGCCGGAAACAGCCCGAGGTTCGTCATCACGCCGCCCCCGAGGACGATCCCGCGCGGCGCGACGCACAGGACGATGTCGGTGACCAGGTGGGACAGGTAGTGGGCGATCAGCTCGTATGCGGGATGGTCCGGGTCAAGCTCTTCCAGCCGCCCGCCCCAGCGCGCGACGATGCTCGGGCCCGCGGCCAGCCCTTCGATGCAGTCACGATGGAACTCGCACCCGCCCGGATACGCATCCCCCGGGGCGCGCGGCGCGCGTAAATGCCCCGCCTCGGGGTGCAGGAGCCCGGTGATGGGCCGGCCGTGGACGAGAACGCCCGCCCCGATCCCCGTGCCCACGGTGATGTAGACGAACGGATCCCGACCTCGCCCCGCCCCCCAGGTCGCCTCGCCGATCGCCGCACCGATGACGTCGGTCTGGATGTCGACGGGGCCGCCGAACCGCGAGCCGAGCTCTTGGAGCACGTTCACGTCGCGCCAGGCCGTTTTCGGCGTGCGACCGATCGAGCCGTAGTCGCGGGCCGTGGGGTCGAGCCGCACCGGTCCGAAGGTGGCGATGCCGAGCCCGCGCGCGGGGCCGAAGCGTCCGGCCAGCTCATCGAGCCCCCGAGCGATCCCCCTGAGCGTCGTGTCCGGATCCAGGGTGCTCATCTGTCGACGGTCGAGGAGGGTGCCGTCGGCGTGGCCCACGCCGAACACGACGTTCGTCCCGCCCAGCTCGACCCCCGCGTACAGCGCCCGGCCGCCTTCGCTCATGGGTGGTCAGTCTCGAGGCGCGGAGGGCCGTTGTCCAGCGAGGTCAGGCGGGGCGCCGGCCTCTCAGCGATCGGCCGCGCATGCCCGGGAGCGGATCCAGGCCGAGCAGGTCGAGCGCCGTGGGCGCGAGGTCGAGCACCGTGGCGTCGGGCGGAAGCTCGCCGGCCTCGAACCCCGGGCCTCGAGCCACGGCGAACCCCTCCGGGCGGTGGTTGCCGCTCCGCCCGTCCGGGTACGCCCCGGGGGCGGGCCAGCGCACCGATCCGAAGGCCTCGGAGCGGACCTCGTCCCGCTCGCAGGCGGGATGGTCCTCCCACACGACGGTCAGATCCGGCAGGTCCGCCACGGGCCGACCGTCGGACGACAGCTCGTCGCGGCGAAGCACACGCGCCACCACCGGTCGGCCCGTGCGGACGTCGACGAACGTCGACAGGCCGTCGGTAAGCCGGCGGCACAGCTCGGCGTATTCGGCCCCCGGCTCGACGATGCCTCGCGCCTCGCGTCCGCGGACGTTCAGACGGATAAAGCCGTGCAGGTCTCCCGCGAGGCAGAACGCCCGCGTACGGGACCAGTCGAGCCGCGATGTGCGCCAGAACGAGCCCAGGCGGTCCTGGACGGCGAGCGGCATCTTCCGCTTCACCTCGTCACGCCAGCGGCGCGGCACCGCGCCGCGCGCGCGCCCGAGCCACGAGCTACGGCTCGCCGTTCCGCCTTCCGCACCGAGGACCGCCTCCACCATCTCCGGCAGGAGATCGACCAGGGAGCCGTTGGGGCCCATTCCGTGGAGGGCGAACACCAGGACCGTCGTGTCGGGGCCCGCGTGCTCGAGCACGCATCCCACTGCCCGGTCGAGCGCGACGTAGACATCGCGGAGCGCTCCGGCGAAGGCGACCCGTTCCGCCGCTGTGCCCCGGCCCGCGCTTCCCGCCTCGCTCCACAGCTTGTGCCCCGCGCGGTGCGCGGCGGACAGGCAGACGATCCCCAGGTCCCAGGGCTCGCTCCCCAGGAGCTCGGTGGCCAGGCCACCCGCCCGATCGGTCGCCTGAACGAGGACGTCCCGCTCCTCGAGCAGACGCTTCAGGTCGACCCGCGCATGCACCTCGGGGAGGAAGGGAGCAGCGCCGAAGCGGTGCTCGATGCGCCGCACGAGATCGGCGGGTGTCGCGCTGATGGGGCTGAAGCGCTCGTGCGTCGCCCACCCGCTCACCTCCACCCCTCCGAACGGCTCGGGGGCGTACACGAGGGGCACGTCCATCGCGACCACCCGGGGACCGTCGGGTCCGAGGTCACGCCAGAACGGGCGGAGCGGGAGCACCCGGGGGTCGGGCCGCAGCTCCGTCATGCGCTCCGGTGACCAGATCATGTACGTGTACAGGCCGTGCTCGGACGCCGACGTGCTCGTGTAGAAGGACGGCCAGGGAGGGCCCAGCCCCACCGCATCGAGCGGCTGGAGGCGTCCGTACATCCCCTCTGAACGCAGCTTCGCGAGCCGGGGCAGGAACCCATCGTCGGCCCACCGCTCGACGAGCTCGGGCTCGGCGGCGTCGAGCCCGAGCATGAGGACCCGGCGCTCACCGTTCATCGCGACTGCTGCCCTGCCCGGGCCGCGGCCTCGAGTCGGGCGAGCAGACTGTCGCACAGCGCGCGAAACTCGGGCACGTCGCTCAGGTCGTCGTGCTGCCCGGGATCGCGCCGCAGGTCGTACAGCTCGATCGAGCCGTCGCCGTTCAGGATCACCTGGAACCCATCGCGCACGAGCGTCCTCATGTCGCCCAGGATCGATCGGCTCCCGGGCTCGGTGAACTCGTACTTCTCGAGCTCCGCGTACAGCGGCGATACGGCCGGCCTCGCCGGATCGGCGCTCCCGCCCCAGAAGCGGGCGAGTGATTCGCCGGGGAGCCCGGCCCCGTCGATCCCCGCAAGGTCGAGGATGGTCGCGGGCAGGTCGCGCAGGGTCGCGTAGTCCGGGATCCGCAGGCCCGCGCGCGCCCCATCGGGCTCGAGGACGATCAGCGGGACGTGCAGCAGCGGCGTGTACAGTCCGTTCGCGTGGTTGAACAGCCCGTGCTCCCCGAACATCTCCCCGTGGTCGGACGCGATGATCACCACCGTGTGGTCGAGGACTCCCGACTCGGACAGCCGGGCGAACAGCCGACCGAGCTGGGCATCGATGTAGGCGATCGAGGCATCGTAGGCGTCCCGGAAGGGCCGCGTGGTCTCGAGCGAGATCGTGTCCGGCCACGGGGGGAGGGTGAGCGGCGCGCCGAACCGGCGGCGGTAGGCGGGGGGCGACACGTAGTCGTTGTGCGCATCCATGTAGTTCAGGAAGGCGAAGAACGGCCGATCCCGCCTCTCGACCCACGTCAGGAACTCGTCCGTGATGTACGGGGCCGTCTTCCGCTCGGGCTGGAGCCATCGCGACAGCCCCGTGCGGCTCACGAGCACTCCGGACAACCAGGACGTGCCCCACGACCATCCCGGGGTGCGCGGCTGGTCCTGGTACCACAGGAATCCCCGATCCAGACCCGATGTCTCGGTGGTATACATCAGGTTGGCGACGAAGCCGCCCGTGTCGTAGCCCTGGTCCCGGAGGACCTCGGCGAGGGTGGCGTATCGGTCGTCGAGGGTGTGCTGGAAGCCGGCCGGGGTCTCGAACGGGTACCGCCCGGTCAGGATGCCCACGTGCGAGGTGAGGGTCCACGGGGCCGTCGAGTACGCGTTGTCGAACACGATGCCGCGTCCGGCCCAATCGTCGAGGTTGGGCGTGGTCGGCCGGTCGTAGCCGTACACCCCGAGCTCCATGGCGCGCACCGTGTCGAGGATGATGAGGAGTACGTTGGGGTGGGGGCCGTCGGCCGTCAGCCGCTCGGCGCGCTGGCGTGCCAGCACCGCGGGCGTCTCGACGGTGGCGGCCAGGCAGGCGATGACCGCGAGGACCGCCAGCGGCGTCAGCCGCGAGCGCGCCGCGGTCATCGACCACCGCGGGCGGCTCGCCACCGCGCGGGCGGCCACGGCGCCCAGCCCCAGACCGAGCGCGACCTCCGCGCTCCAGTGGAGCGGGATGCCCCTCGACTGGATCGCGCCGTAGAACGCGAGCGCCCCGAGCCCGAACGTGAGCTTGCGC
>Ga0307444_1000068_pt1 | contig 53527 bp, 48 predicted proteins | sample SalMarSW160340MG_FD_202145 | JGI IMG/M metagenome (GOLD analysis project Ga0307444, IMG submission 202145) | Salt marsh sediment microbial communities from the Plum Island Ecosystem LTER, Massachusetts, United States - SW1603-40 | ecosystem: Environmental > Aquatic > Marine > Intertidal zone >...
GTGTTGAATTGAGTAAATAGGTATTCTTTGCTTTGGTAATTCTTGTTTATACTTTTGCCACCACTTTTTCCATTCTTCGATTGTCTCAAAATCCTTACCTGTGATTCGCCGAAGCGTTTCATTACTTTTTCGTGCATACAATTTATCTTCTTGCCAAGCATCCAATATCACTGGAACTGCTCTTATTTCCTTCCAGGAACCTAATATGTCCATAGCAAATCTTTGTGCCGACGATTCGCTATCATTGCCTACATAGCTAAACAAGTGTAACATATACCTTTCTCGTTCAACAGGGTCCTCAATATTCTTTATCTTACTCCAAGCAGCACCACCCACAGTCACTCCCTTGGTCAACATCTCTGGCAAATTTCTGTTGAAATTCTTAACCGCATTTATTTCCCAGACAATACCTACTGATAGAGATATCAGAAAAGTTATACCAATAAATACATAAACTATTTTCTGTGTCTTCTTGATATGTTTGGTTGAATCGGGATTCTCCTTTTTCTTCTTTTCCAAATGCCAGATTGGCAATCCAAAGCACAAAACAGTACTAAATAAGACCCCTATAAAAAGTATTGGCAAACAGGTAGTTGCCATTAATGCTAAAAATGCAACAGCAAAGACTTTGATACCCAATGAGAAGGATTTAAGCAAGATTGCATTCACCAACCCAAACAAAAAAGAAAAGGCATAGACAGGAAGAAATATTGGTGCAAGGTAAATAAGCCAATTGGTTGTGCATATACCACAAGCAAATGCCCAATTTACAGTAAGCGAAAAAAGCAGACTAATATACAATAACATTCTCGGACGAGTTTCAAATACTTTCATCTACCGATTTCCCCTTTTCACCTCTTTGAAATTTCTTCGATTCGTAGTAACTTATTGTTGCTCCAAAAAGACTCATCCAAAGATGAAATCCAGATATACCAAAAATAACAGCAATTATACCTGAAAATGAACCTAACTTGGCAGTTGCATGTAGCATGAAATTAACAAACGAAAAAATACATGAAGTCAAATATAAATAGAACCCTGTTCTCATAGATTTCAATGCACCTATTCCTGCAAGCAGAAGAGGTATATATACCAGATTTGCTATTATAATGTCAACAATAGATTTTTCAAATGAATACCTTATCAAGACTGCTATTATTGTAGCCAATGGCATTAAAGCACCGATAACTATACTGATATAAGCAATGATTTTATATCCTACCGAAGGTTTTGTTTTATTCAAACTCTACTCCGTTCCCCATCCGAATGGCATTGAAACAATAGTATATACTGCTTGTCCATGTTGTTTGGGTGGCGTGAACTTCATCTTCTGAACTGCTTTGAGAACCACTGCATCAAATGCTTTAATACCACTTGTCTTTGCTGTTTGACAAATCATTACACTTCCATTTGTATCAATGAGAGCTTGAACAACTATTTCTAAAGGTAGAAAACGCAAACCTGGGAATGGCAATTTTGGATTGATTAAACGCTTAGGTTTCTCATCAAGCATATAGTAGGGCACAACTTCAATTCCACATGTATCGATAGTAATCTCTATCGCATTATCCTCTGCTGCGATACTATCTTTCAAACCTAAACTTTCTTTTAGTGCTTCATTATAGCTATCCATTGCAAAAATAGCATATTCGATTTCAAACTTCTTCCTCTTTGGTTTTGATAGGGCTTCTATACCAAAGACGATACCGGTCAGACTAATCCCTAATCCTACTACTGTTGTTGCATTTGATTCACTTTTTCTACCCCAATCTGAGCTGATGCCCATCATAAGTGCCCCGCCTATGATTAAGAATGGACTACTCCATTTCATAAGTCGCCTTTTCGACTGGTACCCTCTGGCCTTATCGGCCATTTCCAAAGATTCAGTGACAGTAAAAAATTCCTCTTCTGTCAACATAGTATCAGCCTGATATGCATCCCAGTGCTGATTGACAAGATACAAACCACAATGATGAGATGCAAAACGTTTAAATATAATATCACTATATTCATCTCTTGTTTCAAATATATTGACTCCATCACTAACAACTATTTTACTCATTTCATAAACAGCTACATTTTGTTCGTGAAGTAAAAGACTATCAGTTACTACTGGCTGTACCTGTGCTATTAGTATATTTATAAATATACATAACAACTCACACATAAAATTCCTTCCTCTTTAATATTTTACGCAGTAACAAACACGAGTCAAGCCCACTCTAATATCAACTTAATCTCAAGCTTTTATATATTAATATATAATAATCCTTAAGAGCACAGGTAAAAACCTGAGAGAAATTAAAAGCATAGGGAACACAAGCCTATGAGTGTCTACTAAATTTTACCCGATTTTTCCCAAATGTGCCGGAACAGAACACCTTTTGCTTCACGATCTTTCCCACTTTACAATCTTGACTTATTCTTCGATTCAACTATACTACATATAGGTGTAGATAATGACCAAGAAGGAATTCATTAACTCGGTAAGTAATAGTGGAAAAGATGTTTTACAGCAATTTCTCGATATTCTGATATTGAACAAGATCGATTACTGCATTATTGGTGGTTTAGCGGTAAATGCATATGTTGAACCGGTCGTCAGTCTGGATCTCGATGTAGTTGTGATAACCGAAATGATCGATCAATTACGAAATGCTGCGAAGGGTATTTTTGCTATAGAAGAGTTTCCGCATAGCCTTAATTTCTCATCACAATATTCTGATCTTCGTATTCAGATACAGAAAGATTCACGCTATCAATCATTCATAGTACGTGCACAAGCCAAAAAGGTTATGGGTTACACGATGAAAATAGCAGCTTTGGAGGATGTTCTCCAGGGTAAGATCTGGGCATATTTGGATGAAGGACGACGCGCGAGCAAACGGCAAAAAGACTTGGCAGATATATTCCGTTTGATCGAAGATTATCCAAAACTTAAGAACTCCTTACCAGGATCATTGAAAGATATGTTTGAATAAAATCATTTTATCAGCAAATATCCATACGAAGAATCAAACAATCTCACAGATGTCTAATGTCAAGACCTGCCACCCTATGCCAAAAGGAGAGGAATATGATCTTCAGATTAAATAAAGTATCAGTCATAATAATACTTTTATATATCACCTTTGGTCATACGGATAGTTTATTTGTCACACTTAGAACTTTACAGGGCCTGCTAAATGAACCGCCCGTTGTGGTGGGGAATCAAAAGGATAAATATTTTGCAATTTGGAAAGAATCCTCGTTTGCCGATGAATATCCACATTATAAAGAAACAAAATATTTCTATCAAGCGTTTTATGCAACTGGAAAGATGATTATTCCAAAACATGAAATAGTTAACTGGCGGAATTTCTTCACTCCCTATACCTTCACGGAAAATTCGGTGATGTTCCTTGATTCTAATCGTTTATTAGTCATCGCACGCAAAATGGTTGAACCGTTAAGTGATCCACCCGGCTATCGACTAGAGAAATTAATCATTGATTTTACGCATGGTACGATTTTAGAAGATAGCAATAACGTAAGTTTTCAAAACTGTTCTTTGGTTCGTGATAGTGAAGGAAATGTATATGTGATTGAATACGACGTGTGGAGTGGAATAAGAGTAATGCAGGTTTATCCAGAATTCACACAGATAAAGCATACATCCAAGCCTTATTTAGATAGGTTTCGCAAGAATTCCACAAAATATACTGAATTTAAACTTCAAGATGCTATAATGACCGCAACATCAAATGATAGATTATTAATTTGTAATCGTATGGGATGGGGTTATGAAAAGAATGCGAAGAAAGATTCGTGGGATAAATTCAAACCCGATAAGGTATTTTATACCCTTGCGGATTTTGACGGCAATTTCATAATAGACCCAATTCAATTGGATTTAAAGGACTATGCATTCCAGAAAATTCCAGGTATTCATCTGGGCGGGATTTACTATGCTTCAGAGAAGATAAAGAGTATAGATGATGCAACAGCAGCGATACATGATATGGATTTAACTAAACTGCCAGATGGTGATATTATTCTATCGGTTACTGGTAAGAATGATAATGGTGGACTTTGTGTCTATCAAATAAAATTCAATTCAGAAGGTAAGGTTATAAAGCCTTTGACGCTAGGAACTACTCATGCAAAACCAATACCAGCGGGATTTCAACTAACTACTGCAAAAGTGGCTCATGCTCATAGTGTAAGAAAATATTTAGTTATGTTTGGATTTGATGACAACGGTAGCTTTTATTCACATCGTGAATTATGGGATGAAGTCGAACGATAATACATATCTTAGCTTTAATGGCGGTAATTTGACAGGGGTTGTTATTTTTGATTTCAGGAGTATAATTTGACAGTAGAGTATGATCGTAATAATAGTAAATATCTTATTATCGCAAGCATTCACGGTCGATTGCTATCGTTTCCAGAATGATTATGCAGAAGTGTGGTATCAATTATCTATTAACGATATCTTAACACAGGAAGAACAGGCATTAGTACAGGAGAAGACATTTCTCAAAGAATTCTCCTTTGAACTTGGTATTTATGATGATGCAAAAAAAGATTCAGCATTTATCGAAGGCAAAAAAGGAGCGTATATTACCAGGGAACAGGGGTCGGGTTATTTTATCGATCATATTCCGGTCTACCTTTATCCCGGCGAATTCAGATACTATTTAGCGATAGAATCGAACGGATTTAGCCAGAGAAAACAAGGGAAAATAGAAATACCCTCTGATTCCATTATCTTTCAGTGCAGTGATGTCATACTCGGAACGAAGAATATTAACGATGATTTTACCTGCTGTGGTTTTGCTTTTACGCCAAACCTCGCTTGCGAATTTGCTGATATAGATAGCCTTTTTTCCTATATCGAGATCTATGGTTTGGATCCAGATAGCCTGTATTATAGAATTGCATATCAAATTATCGATGTTTCAGACAGTGTTGTCTTTAAAAGAGATAAAAAACTATTGAAGTATGAAGATATTCACATCGATACTCTGACCGTGGTTTTGCACAATTTTTTAGAGGGACAATACACCTTTCTCATTGAAACATTCGATTCTGTATGGAATACGACGATCAAAGTCCAAAAGACATTTACCATCACATCGCTCCTTGATGAAACCGCGTCAATGGAATTCTATGACGACATAAAGTATCTTGTAAGCGCAGATGAGTATAAGAAATTCTGTAAGCTTGATGAATATAAAAAGAAGGCTTATCTTAAAGAATTTTGGTCCAAAGTAGATTACCAGGCATTTGAGAAGAGGCTATTAGAAGTGGATAAGAAATTTTCGACAAGCACATTAAAAGGACGGGATTCTGAACGAGGTAGGTTCTGTATAAGCAACGGACTGCCGGATTTGATCGAAGATATCGCATTTACGGATTGGGGACGTCAATTCGAAGTCTGGCACTACTACTCAGCAGGTTTTGATGCCGTATTTTGCGATACGAAATTTACCGGAAACCCCCGGCTGATCAAGATATTAAGGATTGGCGAGCTGACATCGATTTTAGAACAAGGCTATCGCCGCGGCGATGAAGAAGACTGGTTATACGAGATCGCGCCTGGCTCAAAACATCTGCTCAATCAGCCAGAAGAATAGACTGATTTTGTTTTAAATCTTTAGAAAAACTTATTCTTTGAATTGCGAAGTGCAGTTGGGACAACGGGTCGCTTTGATCGGTATCGCAGTCATGCAAAAGGGGCAGTCTTTGGTTGTCGGTTCTGTAGCCGGTTCTTCTTTTTTTCGTTTCATCTTATTCATGCTTTTTATCACTAAAAATACTGCGATAGCTATGATCAAGAAGCTTATTATCGTGTTAATGAATATCCCGTAATTAAAAGTCACTGCACCGGCTGCCTGGGCTTCAGCAAGCGATGCATAGGGTGCAGCTGCTGTTCCTTGCTTGAGCACCACGAAGAGGTTGGCAAAGTCGACATTGCCAAGTAATAAGCCGATCGGCGGCATGATAATATCAGCGACAAATGATTTCACGATCGTACCGAACGCCGCAATGATCCCGATCGCCATATCGATGACATTACCACGCATTGCAAATTCTTTGAATTCCTTTAACATATTATTACCTCCTTTTGATATTGTAATGAGTACAGTGTTTGGTGTCAAGTCTGCACCAGATATTTTTCTACTTATTTGCTCGATTTCTTTAGCACATAGTGGACAGAGTTTATGAACCACGGCTAAAACAACAGATCCAGGCTGACACATAGTGACCGGTCTATTTTTCGCATGAGATCTTTATCAAGAGACCCGAGTTTTTTCTCGAGTCGATTTTTATCGATCGTCAATATTTGCGCGAGATTGACCATCGAGTCTTTTTTCAAACCAGCTGTATGTGATTTGATCAGAACTGTTACCGGGTAAACTCTGATCGTTGTAGTTATCGCCGCTACGATCGTTGTTGCAGCATATTCGTTGCCAGTATCGTTCTGCAGTATTAAAGCAGGCCGTATTCCTTTTTGTTCACTCCCGCGTCCAGGATTGAAATTAACCAGCCATATTTCACCCCGTTTTGGAAAACCGCTATTCACTCAATATCTCCTGGGCGATCTTGATATATTCTTCGGAGGCTTTACTGTCTTGTTTTGCCATAATCTGGTAGCCATGTTTCAATGCGTTTTTTATTTGCTCTTTTTCCCAGAATTTTATTGCTTCTTCGATGAGGGCACTGCGATTCGCGCGCTTTATGCGTGATATGCGATCGAGGTCAGATACGTATCTTTCATCGATCGTTATAGTTATTTTGGTCTTTGCCATATTTGCTCCTTATCTTATATTTTATACTACTAAATTATCATACTGATTGTATGGCATATTTTGGAATTGTCAAGTGGGTTTTGCGCCCACAAATTGGATTATCTATTCTGTTTCAATGGGCGCTGCTTCGAAATCTTCAGGATTGACCACGGCCAGAGGCATCGGTTCTTCAAGGTCTTTGCCTGGTTTGTATTCAAGCGTTTCCTGCATATGTTCGCCGACTGTGGTGAAGATGCTCGCTATCGGGATGTCTGTCGGGCAGACATCAGAGCACATGCCACAACCCACGCACATTACACCGACATGGAGTAATCTTACGAGGTGATACATTATCGTATCATCAGGGATACGCAACGAGCCATTCTTATTCAATCGTTTTTGCCATGATAAGGGAAGTTTGTCCTTCTCTTCAGATCTTATATAACATAATACGCAGTAGCACACAGGACAGACGCTGGTACAAGCATAGCAGTTAATACATCGGCCAAAGACATTGATCATTCCGTCCCAGCCGAGGTCTTTTAGTTTTAAATTGCTAAAAACTGTCTTTTTTTGTTCTGTACGTTTTTTTCTGACTGCCTCAATTTCATCTGATTCGATATTTTCTTCGCTCTGCTCGCTGCTCATCCCGGACAGATATTTCTCTCCTTTTTCTGTATTCATGATGAAACTGGTTTCCTGTGAAAGACTTTGACCAATAAGAGGGATTATGATGTCGGCATTATAAGGGATAAATTCAGTGCACATGGTGCAGGTTTCGCGCAGACCTTTGATCAATTCACCGGTTCCTATATTGTTCCAGTATGCCTGTATTTTCTGATCGAGTTCGTCTTTTTTTAATTTCAGAGAAAGAACACCGCTGCAGGTAAAACTAATGAACAAAAGGTTATCGAGTTTTGCCTGCTCAACCTTGACAAGTTCGTAAAGCGCGCGTAATTCACATGGCCTTAAGACCACGGCGATCGGTTTCTTAACCGCCTCAAGAACGGTAAGCTGAGAAACCATCTTTCCTGCATTTGCCGGCATGAGCGGAAATGTCGGGATAATTTCACTTAGAAGTTCTTTTTTTGTAATGAGTGAATATACGTGGCTCCCATTACCTTTTTTTATCAAACTGAAAACACCGTCTATTTTATCGTTCTCGAAAAGGTATCTGAGCACATCCTGTATAGCGCGGTCTGGGGATTTTTGAATCTTGATTGTCTTCATGGTTTTTCCTTGGCATCTTCATATTCATGGAGTTCATCTTCGGTGTATGTCAAAACAGGTATTTTCTCTTCGATGTTTCTACCCGGGAGATATTCAAACATTTTTTGGAGCTGGTCAGCCATGAAATTGAAGATCTGTGCCACTGGTACGTCCCTGGCACAGGCATCTTCACAAGCTCCGCAGCCGATGCAGGAAAGGTTCATATGCGACATCCTGCCGAGATGGAAAAGCAGAGTATCGGTCGGAAATGCGATACCGCCTTTTTTACGAGCACGGCTTACATAATTGTCGGTTTCAACGCGCTTTGTGTCGGATGAATCGAAAAAGCATTGGCGGCAGTAACATATCGGGCATACCCGCATACAATTATGGCAATTTATGCAGTCGGCAAAATAGCTATCGAGGTTATCCATGCCCTTTACCTGAGGTCTTATTTCTGAAAACAGTTTTTCACGGTTTGCTTCTCGTTTTTTTCGTACGGTATTTATTTTCTCTTGCCGGTTTGATGTTTCTTGATCAAGACTAAGGTCGAGCGCGCCCAAACATTCTTCACCTTTTTTACTCAATGCCTGGACCAGGAGTTTGTCACCGTTTATGCCAAGGTTCGCGATATGGATATCAGTCATTATACCATCATCACTAAAATGAATACAGGTCGTGCAGCTTACGCGGAAATTTTCTCCTTCAAACGTTTTTAGAATTTCATCGTAAGACGTGTCGTATTTCTTTGGTTCAAGGATATAATCTTTGGTCGGAAAAACACCCGGGCAGTCAAAACTCATAAAAGTGATATTATTGAGGTTGACCTGGCGCAGCTTGGCTAATTCCACGGCTGCGCGTATTTCACACGGATGCATGATACACAGTATTTTAAAATCAGGTTCGCCTTTACGGGTCAGGTCTCTCAAAACCCGGGCACCGGGGATAGGCATGATCGGTGGTAAAGGTTCACACTGTTCAATTTTTGTTCTATCATTCATGAGCTCATAGGCAAATGACTCACCGCTGGGTATACGTACCGGAGCCAGTACTGCCTGAAAACATTTCTTTTCCATGAATGCATGGATAAGTTTCCTGACCGTCATGTTGATGTTGTTTTCCTGCAAGGTTACGAGCGTACTCTTCATATTATTTAAGAATCTGTATCATCTCCTGTGCTATCTGCCGGGTCGTGAAATGCCTGTGGCCGGCAGCACCTGACGGGCAAACTGATGCGCAATTCCCGCAACCACGGCAGAGAACTTCGTTGACGACCGAAATATTCTTGTTTTGATCGAGTTTAACCGCGCCGTATGCACATATATCGACACATGCACCACAACCCATGCACATCGTTTCTGAAACGGTTGAGGTTTTTGCTTCCAATTCCAAAAGCTTGCCAGGTACCAATGATGAGAGGATCTTGCCTGCGACTGCTCCTGCCTGGGCAAGTGAATCAGTGATATCACCCGGTCCATACATACCGCCGCAAATAAACACTCCTTCAGTAATTGTAGAGACGGGTTCGAGGATGGTGTGTTCTTGTTTTAAAAAGCCGTATTCATCGATAGGAACATTGAACATCCGGGCAAATTCTGCTGCTCTTGATGGCGGCGTTATTCCGGTGGAGAGGATTATCATATCGACAGTGATCTTTATTCCTTCATCGCCCGGTGAATTCACTTTAACTGCTACATGTCCGTCTTTCTGCTCTATTTCAATTTCATTATAGCGAATGAATTGAATGCCTTTTGATTGAGTTTCTTCGTAAAATCTATCATAAGATTTGTCAGGCAGGCATAGATCTTTATAGAATTGTATCACTTTTGTTCCGGATGAACGGCTTACAATATCGCGTGCGATCTTCATCGAATTTGCACAGCATATTTTCGAGCAATAACCGAGTTGTTTACGTCCCACGCAGTGGATTATGGCGACCGAATCAGCCGGCTTGCCTGATTTGGTCACCACTTTATCAGATGATAACGCCTCAAATTCCGCTGCCGTAAAGACATTTTCTATTTGGCCATATCCAAAGCTGCTCAGACCAGTCGGTGTAAATTGCTGTGCATCCAGAGCGAGTACTACGGCACCTGCTTTGAGTTCATGTTCCTTTTTATCCTGGGCATGAACATGAGCAACAAAATTACCGAAGAAACCGAGGATATCGTCGATCGTGCAGTTTTCTAAGATTTCGATATGTTTGTTGTTCCTTACTGCATCGATCTTGGCCTGTAGTATTTCTCTGGCCGATGCCATCAATGGCAAGAGCACCCGCATGTTTTTGATCCTTCCACCCAATGTAGTTTCTTCGACAAGGTAGACTTTGCGATCGTGCTGAGCAGTGCGTAGAGCAGTTTCTAAACCCGTGATACTGCCGCCGATTATAATGACTCCAGGGTCACACTCGATCTCTTTTTTCTCGAGCAGGGCATGGTATTTTACGCGATTAATAGCCGCACGGATACAAGTCAGCGCCTTGGCGGTCGCAGCATTTTTATCCGGGGTTACCCATGCACACTGTTCCCGGATATTAACGAGCTGCATCATGTAGGGATTTAGACCGGCTGATGAGAGTACCTGCATAAAGGTCGCTTCATGCTGTTTTGGTGAGCATGCCGCGATGACGATACGCTCAAATTCATTCTTTTTAATGCTTTCAGCAAGGAATTTTTTGCCGTCCTCAGAGCACAACAGGTTGTGAATTTGGACCCCCGCGACCGTTTTATCCTGGCTTATTGATTGAACAATGCTGTCTAAATCGATCACCTCGGCGATATTGGGGCCGCATTTGCACAGATATAATCCGATCTTCGACATCTTTCTATCCTTCGGTAGAGGCGAGAGCTTGCCCCGCCGCGATATGAGCCTGGATAGTCGTATCACTCATCGACATCGGGCTCTGGATACAGCCGATGGCAAAAATGCCCGGACGGCTTGTGGCAACCGAATCATAAGGAGCGGTTTTAATGAAACCGAAATCATCGAGTTCTATTTGCAAAAGTCGGGCGAGCCTGTCAGTATCTGGATAAGGCTCGATAAATGGCGCGAGGATGACCATATCGAGGTCGATCGCCTTTTTTTCGCTTTTTTCATTTTGGTATTCTATTTTTACTGGCGGATCTGAGCCGTTTGGTGAAATAACAAGACTTTTTATTCTGAGCATTTCAACGCCCTTGGCTTTGACCTCATGGGAAAATTTTTGACTGCCTTTCCCGGGGATCGTGAGTTCACGGTAGAATTGGTATACCTTGATGTTTTCTAATTGCTCAAATGCATAGTGTGCAAATTTTGTCAGATACATGCAGCATACTTGAGAACAGTATTTTTTCTCATCGCGACCGACACAGTGGACCAGACCTATTGATTTGGGTTTTTGACCGTCCCTCATCTGAATCGTTCCAGAAGTGGGACCATTTGATGCTCTGAGTCGTTCAAATTCAAAGGCACTGTAGATATTTGATTTTTTATCATATCCGTATTGGGGAAACTGACCGATGTCCCCGAGTTTATAGCCAGTAGCGATAATGACCGCCCCTACATTGACCGTCATCTCTTCGTCTTTATCCTCATAAGATATCGCATCGAACATGCATGCTTCCTTGCAGAGCTTGCAATCCTCGCCCTTGCTGCGCAGGCAGTTTTCCATATCGATGACCGGTGCATTAGGTAAAGCTCCGGCACAAGCTACATAAATAGCTTTCCTTTTTGATAATTCTTCTTCAAATTCATTGGGCGTGCTTACCGGGCACGGTTCAAAACATGCCCCGCAGCCAATACAGTTCTCAATGCTGACATAGCGTGCCCGTTTTTTGATTCTCACCGTAAAATCACCTGCTTCACCATTGACATCGATCACTTCACTCAGGGTAAGGAGTTTGATATTTTTATTTTCGAGAATATCTGATTGTTTAGGCGCGAGCATGCACGTCGCACATTCCATATTGGGTGTTACCTCTTCGGATTTTATTGCCGCTCCGCCAAAATAGGATTCTTTTTCGACGAGGTATACTTGTCTGCCTGCTTTCGCAAGCAAAAGACTCGCTTCGATACCGGCAAGTCCGGCACCGATTACTAAAATTTTTTTATTTTTTTCTGTTGTCATTCAGTGAATGGTTTCTTGTTGACCGAATTGGGCCCCAGTTTTTTGATGTGTTCGGCGAAATCTTTGGTTACCTGGGAGAAACGCTGTCCTTCAGATGCAGATATCCAGGATAATCTAAATCGTTGCGGGTCAAGATCAAAGGTTTCAAGGATTTTATGCAATAGTGCAAAACGTCGCCGTGTATAATAATTGCCGGTTTGGTAATGACAGTCACCTGGATGACATCCGGCGATCAAGATGCCGTCGGCGCCGTGCAGATATGCACTGAGTAGGAAGACCGGGTCAACACGGCTTGAGCACATGACCCGTATCGTCTGCAATGTTGCTGGTACATCAAATTTATTATTCCCGGCAAGATCGGCTGCTGCATAAGAACACCAGTTGCATAAAAATCCGATGATCGTGGGTTCGAAGGTATCGGTCATTATTTACCTAGAACTGAACCTGGGCATTGTATTTGCCGCCTTCATCACGACAGAACAGTAGGGTTCTGCCTGTTTTTTTGCACCATGCTTCGATATCGCGTGGAAATGATTCGCAGTCGGCAAGCACCTCGAGGATATCACCGGCCTGCAGTTTTGGCGCCTCAACCGCGATCTTCAAGATTGGTTGAGGGCATTTTAGTCCTAATAGTTCAAGCTTATGAACCGCCATTTTTGCTCCTTTTTCTTAAATAGAATATTAAAGACTTAGAATGCAAAGGTTGTTTGCGCTCCCTCTATTTCAGAAATAAAGGTTGTTGCGCCGACGAGCTCAATATCATCGCGGAAGTCTTCTTTTTTCATATCTTTCACATCGAGGACAAGCTCACAAAGATAGAACTTGCCGCCGAGACTCTTTATGCCATTCCACAATTCAATGGCTTCAGGATATCCTTTTGGTTTTAAGGTTTCTATTTTTCCAGGTTTTAGGAGTTCTGCTGCACCTGGCGTGAAGAAAATGAATACTTCATCACCGGATGCCGCGGATGAAGAACCGAGAACGAGTGCAGGGATGATATTCTTGTTTTCCGCACCGTTGACCACATAAGCAGCTTTTGCCATATTTGCCCCCTTTTCGTAGTGTTGTATGGTATATTATACGGAAAAGATCATAGGTGTCAAGTGCTATGTTGGTGCTGTAATTAACCTAATTCCTGCTCGACATGCAATAAAAGCCATCTTAAAACAATTGAATTTTACTTGACTACGACCTTTTTCCGTAATATAATTAATAACAAAATCACTTTTGCTGTACTAAGAATAGTATTATTATCGTAATTATAGAAACTGGGGGTAAGTGTGGGTTTAAATATCGAAGTTAAGCTCGTTGAAGAAAACAAGAAAAAGAAAAGAGAGTATAAAGAATCGGAATTGGGGTTTGGTAAATACCAATCAGACCATATGTTCATCATGGAATACGAAAAGGACAAAGGCTGGAAAAATCCTCGGATCGTGCCATATCAGCCATTGGTTTTAGATCCGGCTTCCTTGAATTTCCATTATGGACAGACAATTTTTGAGGGTTTGAAGGCTTATCGCGGTAAAGATAATGGCATATATTTATTTCGTCCAAAGGATAATATAAAAAGGATGAATAATTCGGCGAGGCGCATGTGTATGGCTACAGTCGACGAGGATCTGGTCTATGAAGCCTTGAGAAAACTGGTTTTGATCGATAAAGATTGGATACCGAGCAGTCACGGTACTTCGTTATACATTCGTCCGGTGATGATCGGAACCGAAACGGCATTGGGAGTTCGTCCTTCCAAGCAGTATATTTTCTATATTATTGTCGGTCCGGTTGGCTCTTATTATGCCGAAGGCATGAATCCCATCAAGATATATGTCTCCGATAAATATGTCCGGGCGGTAAGAGGCGGTATCGGAGAAGCCAAAGCCGGCGGTAATTATGCGGCCAGCCTTTATGCGGCAGCAGAGGCGAGTAAAGCAGGGTACAGCCAGGTTCTATGGCTCGACGCGATCGAGCGTAAATATATCGAAGAAGTGGGCGCAATGAATATTTTCTTCTATTTCAAAGATAAATTGGTAACCCCATCCTTATCCGGGTCGATCCTACCCGGCATAACCAGAGATTCGGTCATTAAAATAGCCAAGAATTGGGGTATCAAAGTTGAGGAAGGGATGCTTGCCATTGATGAGGTCATCGCTGGCATAAAGGACGGCTCGCTGAAAGAGGTTTTCGGTTCTGGTACTGCTGCTGTTATATCTCCTGTCGGGATATTATTTTATAGGGGAGATGATCATACAGTTGGAGATGGCGGGATCGGCGAGCTGACTCAAAAACTCTACGACGAAATTATGGGCTATCAATATGGTGAGAAAGACGAACCATATGGCTGGGTTGAGAGAATCGATACATGATATAACCCCGAAAGGTTTTGCCCAGATGAACGACTCAGCAACGAAGCAGCACTTCCTGCGATGACCACTTTTAGAAATTCTCGCCGTTCCATATTTCCTCCTTAAATATATAATTATAGTAAAATACATTTCTTTGTCAAGGATAGCACTTTACATAGGAGTACTATTTGCAAAAAAGCTTTAAGGATTTGATGTCTGGTAGTTTGACGACCCTTTTTTATATTGTTCTATTGCTTGTTTCAATTGCTGGGTTACTTTGCTGTCCTTAAAAAATTGAAAAACATCACCTGATTTTCGGTCCGGTATGAAAATTATTTTTTGACCGAACTCAGTATCAGAACGCAATCTTATCACTACATAATGTGGATTGAACCACTTGTTTTCCTTGATGGATACGATCGAATAAAAGGGTATCGTGATCTTATGCGAGAAACTCTTCACTATTATGTTATCATTAGCTAGCCAGACGTCCTTAAGCGGAAACGAATATTTTAAAGAAAAAAATAGCGCAATGATCATCATCGCGATAACGACATAACCTATTTCAAGTTCATTGAGCAGGATAATGAAAACAAAAGTAGCAGTGACAATCAGTTGAATTATCGGTAATACAAGCTTATAGAAAAATGTATACGATGAACTGAGCCGGTTTTGTGCCGTTAGTTCCTCTTTCACATTATATTATATCATATAGAAATTCACTGTCAATATAAGGTGGCGCAGGATAGTAGCGAATTACGCCTTGACATAAAGACTTAATTCTCTGCAATATTATGTAATCTATATATGTTTGTAATAGATATGTAACATATCGCGCTATATAGATAAAAGGAGGTTCTATGAATCGATTTATCATGGTAGTCTGCAGTGTATTCGTTGGCTTGGGTTTGGTAAACACAGCCTTTGCTGCAGAACGCGTAGTCGTTTGCGAGGAATGGTATCAGGAGAGCTGAGGTTCCTGCAGATATGCCAGTGGGGCACTGGCACAAACAGCAGTGACTTATGAATCGCAAGTTGCATTGATCGAAATGCATCTCAGTTCAAGTTATCCCTTATATTGTGCTGAAGCACTTTCGCGTGTTTATTATTATCCAAGTCCCTATTATACACTGATGCTCAAGTATGATGGTCTCAATGGCGGCAGCGGGTACAGTGGCTGGCAGAGTATGGTCACTGGTCGCTTCAGTATACCTTCGCAGGTAACCGTTACGATGTATGGGGATTACTCAGATGGTAGTGGTACGATCAACCTTCAATTCCGTAACGATACGACCGCTGCGATCGCAGCAAGGGCATACATCATTTCAGTTCGATCTGTCGATCAATACTAAGTTCAGGATCGATATTTATGATGTTTCAGGACGTCATATCAAGACATTGGAGGGTCTCGCTTCAGGTAATGCAGAATCGGTCCGATGGGATCTGAAAGACAACACAGGATCCGCAAGTATTTCATTTTGAAAAAGATTCTTATCTTTTTTTGAATTGAAGGACAATCGTCTTACTCGTTTACCAAAAGGTGTGTATTTTCTTTCGGTATCAAACGGGTGCAGCATTTATGCTTGTGTGAAGATTATTAAATATCTATGAGTGGGTAGTTACCCCTTTATTCCAATCTGATCGTTATCTCATTGACGTAAAGACGTTCACGGTCCCGGTTTTTCAGATAATCATTGAGGAGATACCCGGGGTCTGGAGAGATCTTATCATCGAAGACAGTTACTCCATTTGCGATGACAATCACATTTTGATCTAACTGCACCATGTCAGGATTTATTTTTATGGTCAACATACCGACCTGTGATGTTTTTAAAGAAAAAGTATTTCCTGAAAAATATCCTTCGATCCTTCCTGAAGGTTCACCACGTGTGAAGAGATCATATTTAGTGGGTTCGGGAAATCGGCCTTTAAAGACCAGCACTTCACCCTTTCTTAATACCAGAACCTCGGTGGAATCACCACATTGCTTGCCTTCTTTGTAGACATAAAGATCCTCGATGGTATTGATCGGCGTATTACCCAGCTTTAAAATGACATCACCATCTTTCATGCCGATGATCGCGCACAGCGTACTATCACCGATCACCTTGTCGACTCTGACCCCAGGTCCTTGATAATCACCTTTGGCAAAGAATTGCTGGAGTAGCTTCTTATCAACCCGATCAAGATCAATGCCGTCATATTCGTCATCTGGATAGAAGCCAAACATTACGCGGTCATCGACGAGTTCCATATTGTGGTCCTTATACCATCTGGCATGTCCTTGTGCAGTAATTACATCTATGCGCAGCCACATACATTCCAGGTCTGGATACGCAGTCTCCCATTTAATCGCTGGATTTAATCTTCGCGGATTATTTTCCATAAATTTTGCAATAAGCGGCATTTCCCTGTCTGCGTAGTCAAAGTCATGACCGATACCCGTATAAATACGGTAAAATATATCAGCACCTGATTCATGAGCCAGAGCCATCATTTCTTTTATTTCATATGCTGGATAGAGATCATCTTCATCGGTGTTTACCACGTAAAGAGGTCGGTTGAAAAGATTGACGAAATAGGTCTGGATCTCACCGGCTTCAGAACCAACGCCCGGGTGACCATTGAGCGGTAAGAAACCCGCAAAATATGACGGATAGGTCATTGCGAATAAAAACGAACCTGAAGCGCCATCAGAAAAACCGGTCATGAAGACTCTATCGTCATCGATATTATATTCTTCCTTTGTCTTACGAATCTGCTGCAAAACATTAGCGATGCCGACGGAATCCCACCATGTCGCACCACTCTGCCCGAGCGGGAATAATAAAATATAGCCTTGTTGCTCAGCGACCTTTACGAACGGATTTTCTTTAATATACTCCCCGAAATCGGTTATTAGATCCTTTCTGCTTACACCACCATGCAGATAAACAAGAAGGGGTGTTTTTTTGCGGTGGTCGTAGTTCTTAGGGATGTATAGGTAATAAGATCGTTCAATACCGTCAATGCACGTATTTTTTGCCTGGCGCACACCGCGTGCAGTGCCTTTCTTGAATTCCATATTTTTAATTTCTTTGATCAATTCATCGATCGTAACATCACGCTTCACAATATCGGCGATGAGTGCTTCCTGTCTTGCTTGATCATTAGGTTTAAACAGTTCGTTTAGATCAGCAGCCAGGTCGGCTGCTGATATCTTTGCGTTTGTAACCAAAAGCAATATCAGTACAGAAAAAATAACCCTCTTAAACATAGAACCTCCTTTTGTATCAAAACGTCGTAAAATACTAATCATTTTTTTGGTCATTTCAAGACTGTTTCGTTTTAGCGCTGGTTCTTTTACCCTGAATGCCCGGGTTTTTGAGATATTACTTGACACTGGCTTTTAACAAGCTACAATAACTCCACCAGGAGATATAATTGAACACTGATATTAAAATAGTCGACTCGAAAAGTGACTGGATGGATTTTCTCAAGTTACCATGGTCTATTTATAAGAATAATGAGTACTGGGTGCCGCCTCTTTTAACTGAGGTGCGAGAAATTTTGGATACCGAACGAAATCCGTTTTGGCAACATGCAAAACGTGAGATCTTCTTAGCTATGCACGGGACTACACCTGTTGGAAGGATCGTTTCGGTAGTTGATAAGAACCATAATGATTTTCATGATGACAAGGTCGGCTTTTTTGGTTTCTTCGAGTGTATCGATGATCATGAAGTCGCTTCAAGTCTTTGGGACGAAGCGAAAAAATGGCTGAAAGCAGACGGTATGAATATCATGCGTGGTCCAGTCAATCCAAGCATGAATGATGAAAATGCTTTTCTTCTCGAGGGTTTTGACAAACCACCAACCGTAATGATGCCCTATACTCCTCCTTACTATCTAAAACTCGCCGAGAATTACGGTTTCAAGAAGGCGAAAGATCTCTTGTCATTTATCAAATATGCCAAAGATGGTATCCCGCCGCGCATCGAGAAAATGATAAACCGTATTAGAGTTCGTACGAATGTAAAAGTAAGACCCTTTAGCATGAAAAACTTTGAGCGTGATGTTCAATATTTAAAAGACATATACAATGCTGCCTGGGAGAAGAACTGGGGTTTTGTACCGATGACTGATGCTGAAATAGATGTTACCGGGCAGAAGTTGAAACAATTTGTCGAACCTGAACTGGTATTGTTTGCTGAAGTAGAGGGTCGGCCAGTAGCTGTATCAGTCACGGTTCCCGATATAAACCAGGTATTGAAGAAGCTGAATGGTCGCTTGGGACCCATTGAAATGCTGAAATTCCTGTTTTACAAAAGGAAGATAACCGGCGTTAGATCACTTATCGGCGGCGTCATGAAACAGTACCGTGAGACCGGTATTATTGCCGTTCTCTATTATGAAACTGAAAAAGCCAATCTCCGACTGGGGTATGAGTGGTGTGAACTCGGTTGGAATTTAGAGGATAACGAACTTATTAATCGTTTTGATGAGGCGATTGGCGGAAAACTCTATAAGAAATACCGTATCTACGAAACAGAAATATAACCCAAAATACAAAAATGCTTAAAGCCATACTCATTGATGTAGGCGGAGTCATATTGAATGAAGATGAATTATATGAAGCCTATTTTAAATACGTCAAAGAAACATTAAGGCAGGCAGGTGTCGGTTTCACAGATAAGGAGTTCAGTAAAGCGGTTAAACAATGTATTTTGAATTTTGAACCACACTTTACAAGAGCACTGGTTTGTAGTTTTATTGACGCTGGTGAAAAGAGGTGTGATGATATTATTAGTACTGCTAACCAGTATGTGAAAGACTGGGTGATAAGACACCGTCAGAAATTGAATCCCGGAATAGAGGAAGTCCTGAAAACGCTTTCGAAAACCTACATGATCGCATTAGCTGGAAACCAGCCGACAGCAGTAAAATATATACTGCAAGAACATGGATTATTAGATTATTTCACGACCACTGATGTTTCCGAGGATATCGGCAGATCAAAGCCAGATCCGGATTTTTTCAGGTACATACTTCAGAAACTTGGTGTAAAGACCTATGAGGCGATAATGATCGGTGATCGTCTTGATAATGATATCATTCCAGCGAAAAAATTGGGGATGATGACCATTCTTGTTAAGGTGGGTGCATATGCGATATTAGAGCCGCGTAATCCCGATGAAATAGCCGATGGCGTGGTAAGGGCCGTCAGTGAATTGCCAGGTGCGGTTGCAGATGTAGTCCGACTCAATAAATAACAAATCACGATAGCTTCTTAATTCAATCTTGCTCATTTACTTTAATAGAGAACATCGTAAGGAATTAAAAGTCAAGCTTGCCCGTGACAGCCATGAATCGCATATCCGGACCCTCAAAGCCCGGCATTGCGTAATTTATGAAAACAGCGATATATGCATTTCCTGCATAGTGGTAAACATACACATCCTGAATACGATAGGAAAGGACATTGCTTCGTCTCTTGGGTAAGTTTGTATCTCTTTGCAGGACAGTGATATCGTTTGTGCCCGGTGTGCTGATGATTAATTCCAGCATTTTGGGCGGACCATAACCATAAACGTCATTATTAGATATCACTTCGATTTCATTCAAGGTCAACGCATATTCGCGAAAACCTGATAATCCTGGAACACCACCGGATCGTTCATAAAATCGTACATGCCTTGGTTCTGCATCAATATCACTAGTCGGGTGGCAGATGACATGGTCACCGGTATTGCCGGTTACGATACCCAGTGCATCGAATTTCGACAGCGCACTCATCATGGTGTAATCACGTGCTGATTCCATGGTCATATTTTCATCTTCAGTATGACTGGTGATAGTTGAATAAGCAAAAGAGTTATTAGGGACATCGACCATGATGATCTCCGAGTATGCAAAACCCGAGCCATCCTCGAAACCGTATTGCTCAAAAGCAAGATAATTGCCGTCTTCAGAAAAACCGATGAAGTTCAATTCTGCAGCATCACCAGCATATAACGCACTATTCACAAGAGAAAGCGCAAATGCAAATGAGATGATAGAATGAATAATCTTATCCTTCCATAGATTTTGCTCACGCATTTGTGTGATTGCTTTTTTATATTCCATGAGTAAGTATATGAATAAAGCCACTGCAAGTCAATATTCACGGATAGTCATTGTTCATAGACACATCAGACCGTGGCTTTTTCTTTGAACAGGGTCTATTGACACAAATATCTCAGTGAATAAGATAGAATTGTTGTTATAGAAAGGAGTCTTATGAAATTTAAATGGACATACATCACGCTTATGATATTCTTGTCTTACAGCTTCTCAGCAAAACTTTATGCTCAGGTGGGAGATGCCTATGCTGATCGTTACAGAATATACTCTGGAAATCATGGAAAAGTGATTGACGTTGACCAAATTGTAAAGGATTTTGCCGATTATGATGTGCTCGTTTTTGGTGAAGAACATAATGATGCGGTTGCACACTACCTTGAATCGCTGCTCTTTCAGAAACTGTATGATCGATATGGCAGTGAGATAGCTCTTTCTCTTGAAATGTTTGACCGCGATGTTCAGTTCATATTGGATGAGTATCTCAACGGTCAAATAACAGAAAAGCATTTTAAAAAAGACGCCCGGACATGGGTTAATTATGAAGATTACCGACCATTGGTCGAGTTCGCGAAAACATCAAAGATCAATATCATTGCCGCCAATGCACCGATGCGTTACACTAATATCGCAAGGACAAAAGGACAAGACGCATTGCTTATGCTATCTGAAACGGCAAAGTCATTTCTTGCTCCTTTGCCTTATGATACGGCAACCGGTGATTACCGTGAAAAACTGATGAGGGTCCAAGAAGTCTTAGAACCTCTGCTTGTAAGAAAAGATACGCTCATGTCCGGTGATAAGATGCAAAAGAAAGTGCCGCCGGCTATGATGATTTTCAAGATAAACCAGGGGCAATCTCTTTGGGATGCAACGATGGCGTACGCAATTTACCAGTACCGCAAGAAGAACAAAAATAAGAAGACCCTACACATCAACGGGAAATTCCATAGTGATGAGTATTTCGGGGTCGTACAGCAGTTGAAAAGATATGAACCAGAAGTGAAAATTCTCGTTATATCCTCGTTCCCGGATGAGCAGTTTCCAGATATTAAGTTCAGCGAGTATACATATCTGGCTGATTATTTGATCATAACCGATCCAGCCGTTGCCAAATCCTTTGAGCCGTAGATCGAGATAGCCGGGGTTTGGCTCATTGACTTTATCTTGAGAATTATTACAATCTAAAGATAGACTACAGCTAATCCCGTAACTAAAAAAGGAGGTTTTAATGAGATGCAACTCGCAGCAAGTAAAATATGGAATTGTTTTATTCATCGTTATCGCGCTATGCAGTTTGTCGGTATCGCAAGCCGGTTCTTTGTCTGATGCAATAAAAACGGTCAAGCAAATGAAGGCACAGGGGAAAACAAGATCAGAGATCGCAAAATATGTGAATCAGACAGTCGACAGCCGCATAGTGTCTCTTAACCGAGACTCCAATGACGAGAGCGGTCAGCTGGGCAATCAGCGATACAGTATGATCAAGGAGACCTTTGATGCCTGGAGCCATGAGGGTATCGATGTTGATGACCCTTATGCAGCAGCTCATTGGGCATGGCAGAACGAGGCAGGACATTGTCAGGAAAATGCCCACACCGCCTACCATATCTTGATGATGGCAACAGAATCAGGTGATGAAATCGGTGAGTTCGCTTGCGGTGATCACATCTATGTGATATGGGGTGTACCCAAGGATTTTTCGGGGGAGATTACCATCGACGCGATGAATAACTGGCCGGATGCGTATATTATTGATCCCTGGCTTGGTGTGTGCAAGCCAACGAGTGAGGTAGGACGGCTAGATCTTACATTGACCAAAGCGGGGTTCTATAGTATTAACCGAGTGGCTACCTGGTCCTACTCCAATTATAAGAGAAAATATGATATGTGGTTAAAAAACTGTGATGATTTCAGCGGAAATTACGGCGCAACCTCTGATAAACTGATCGTGACTGATGTGACCGGTAGCTCAAACATTCAGATCGGACAGACCATGAACATGATGCCGGCAGGAGTTTTTCAGGTAAAACAAAAGAAAAACGAGGTGACCGTTGTTTTTCGAGGGAGCGAACTTTCCGGTACTGCGATCGGCAGATTGGCGATCCTCAACGATGTCGCCAAGGGTAATACGATATATGTAAACCTTACTAAGGTAAAGATCAGTGGTAAGGTCAAACTGAGGGTCGTCATGAAGATCAAAAACCCCAATACCGGCGCTATTGTCACGCGCGAGGGGATACTGACCAGAGTATAATTACCGCAAAAAGCGGTTTTTTGGTTTTTTAAACCGGATGCTATATTACCATACCGATACGTATGGAGCGAATCGCTTTCCACTTCCAGAATCTTAACAATTCGACTAGATTCTGAGCCGGCTCGCCTGGGTCAAGAGAAAAAAATACAAAAAGGGGTTTACCGAGAAGATACTTTTCATGTAGAGGTCCCCAGAAGCGCGAGTCAAAGGAATTGTCGCGGTTATCACCCATGGCAAAAAGATGATCTTTGGGGACTACAACAGGACCGAAATTATCTCGACAATTGACACCCATAACGTCATAAAGCTCACCCTTTTGCCAGACCTTCTGATAGAGCTGCTGATCAAAGTTAATACGCTCGAATACGTTGGAGTCACTGAAAACAGCATAGGGTTCATCTATTTTTGTGCCGTTCACATAAAGCATTTTTTCGATGATCTCGACAGTGTCACCGGCGATTGCAATGCACCTTTTGACTATGTTTTTATTCTCAAGGGGAGACAAGAAAGCAATTATGTGTCCGCGTTTTGGGGATGAACCGCGGATAATGGGTATCTGCCGGTTCGTCAATGGCACCGGTATTTTTACGCCATACAGAAAACGATTGACAAGGAGCGCATCGCCAATGAGCAGTGTTTTTTCCATAGATGGGGTCGGGATGACCATCGCCTCAACAAATGTCGCCCTGAGCACCATGACGACCAGGATAACTATGATCCATGAATATATCTCTCGTTTTAATTTTTTACTCATGTTTGATTATATTTTAAATGAGTGATAAGTCAACGCCGTGGTCACCGGATGAGGTTATAGATGCCCTGCTGATCCATCCCGGATTTGATGAAATGTTCTTTTGCTTTGTTGATATTACCGATTTCAAGGTATGATAGACCGATATTAAGATGCGTATTGCTGATATACCTGGGGTGTGGATGAAAACGCAGGGAAAGCTCAAGGTACTGTATCGCTTGATGCGGTTTTTTATCGATGGCATAGGACATGCCTGCATAATAATATATCATTGGATCGGTCGAGTCGAGCGCTACTGCACCTGAGAAGTATAGCTGCGCGCTATCTAGAATATTCTGCTCAAAGTTGATGAGACCGAGTTTGAATCGCGCATCAGCATTGTCCTGCATGCGCAGAGATTTTGAAAAAATCTGTCGTGCATCATTGTATTGACCGAGTTTAAAATACGTATCGCCCAGGGCATTTATAGTTTTGATACTCCCGGGATCATGGGCGAGTGCCTGATGATATTCAACTAAAGCCTTATCGTATTTTCCCTGGTCAAAATAGTAATTGGCATAAGTCGCATGGATAATACTTTTGTCAATGGTATCGCTATGTTGAGCGAGCAGATCAGTATGCACAAATACCAGGCCCAATATGACCAATCCGCTGACAAAAGCGACTCTTTTGAATTGCCCGGTTTTTACCTCGTCAATAAACCAGAAAACTCCGTGAGCTGCAAAAATCAAAAGCATCGGGATGAGCGGCATGCGGTAACGTGCTGGTACAAAAAAGAACACGATGGTCAGCGCATAAAAGATCAAGAATAACTGGATAATTCTCACTGGCTTAGTGCCGGGTGCGGTGAACAAACCCACTGCCGCCAGGACGAGCACTAAGCCGAAACTCAATACCGGTATGCGCAAAAAAAACGAAAAACTCCGGTAGGTTTTTATGCTTTGATTATTCGGTAATTCATAAGAGGATACCAGTAAATAGATTTTTTTTAGCATCAATACTGACCATTCGATCGGTCTTGACAAAATAGACCGCAAACCTCTCTGAAACCAGTAAGCAGAGATTTCAGATGGTCGAAGCTTCTTATTCATATCCTTCTCAGCGAAGATAATTGCATCGTTATAACCACCCAGCCAGGTCCTTTTTATTTCCGGTGATGTTGCTGACCAGCCGTTTGCTGCTGGATTGTTTCCAAGGTAGAAGTTTATGCCGCCATTCCAGGCGAGTGGAACATTGTCTTTGCCGATCGCAAGATTGATGATCATGACACTTGCGATAACCGGGATACTGCCAGCGATCAATAGAACAGGATGTTTGAGCTGCTCTTTGAGTTCTTCTTTATGTGTGATAATAAAAAGATACACTGCAAAAACCAGGATACATACCAAGAAAGTCGGTCTGGTGATCGATGCCAGCCCACAAAAAAAGCCAGCCAGGACAAGAAGAACATTGACCCGGATTTTTATCCATTTGACGAGAAAGAGGAGCGCCAGTACACAGAAGAATATTTCCAGATGGACTGAGAGTAGAAGCGAATCAAAGTATATGAACATGCTGTAGACGCAGGCGAGCAGGCCAGCTAGGATACCTACTCTGCGTGAGAACAGCTCGTCACCGATAAGGTAGATAAGGACACAAGAAAGCGCACCGATAATTATGCCTAATAGCCTTGGAATATAATAGTCATGGCCGAATACCGCATACACAAGACCTAAGAAATATGGGTAGGCGGGCGCTCGGTAGTATGGCACACGATTGAAGACCTCTCCACGGGCTATTTCCTGGGCCCACTCGTCATGATATTTCTCATCCATTATCGGGTATTTGAAGAACGGGTTATCTTTAATTATTTCAAGATTTATGACGCGGATGCCAAATGCCAGGATAAAGATAAAGAGACAGGTCAATAGAACGAGTTTCTTTTTTTCCACGGTGAGCTATTATAGATACCGACTTTTGTCTGTCAAGTGAATCAGAATTGCACGCAGTTTCTTGACTTATATGTTCTGCAGCGTATAATACTGCCTGATTCCATGACCGTTTCTCAAATATCAACCAAGGAGGTATCATGAATGACCGATTGAAGTGCCCTTTTAAGAGTGATAATGAGCCCAAAGAATGTGATCGGGAAAAATGTGTTATTTGGCATGAAGGGGGTTGTGCTTTTGTTCACCTGATCAGAGAACTGAGTATTCTCAACGAAACATTGAGAAGCATACAAGCAAAGTACTGATCATTTAAGAATTAGTACCGTTGACATGGGTAGAAAATAATGTAGAATAGTCGATGGCTATGTTGATACACAATGCTTCAGAGATACTGAGCATGAAAAGAGGGCTTGGTGTATTGAAAAATACATCGGTTCTTATTGATAAGGGTGAGATCAAAAACATAGGTAAGATCAGGGCGAGAAAGACAGATCGCGTGATCGATGCAAAAGGTTGTGTAGTGTGTCCAGGGTTCGTTGATTCTCATACTCATTTGGTTTTCGCTGGTACGCGCGAAGACGAATTTGCGATGCGGGTCAGCGGTATCGATTATGAGAAAATCGCTAGAGCAGGAGGCGGCATTGCGCAGACGGTTAGAATGACGCGTCGAGCATCAGAAGATGTTTTGTACAGATCAGCGATAAAGCGCTTGAAAAATCTCGCAAAACACGGTACCACGACCGTTGAAATAAAGAGCGGCTATGGTTTATCGACGGCAGAGGAAATGAAGACTTTGAGGGTAATAAAACGGTTGAAGCAAGATTCAGAACTTGACATCGTGGCAACCTACCTTGTCCATACGATCCCCGCACAGCTCCGACGGCAAGATTATATTGAAATGGTAATCAACAAAATCATCCCGATTATCGCTGAAAAAAAATTAGCCCAATTCTGTGATATTTTCTGTGACAAAATCGCTTTCACAAATCAGGAGAGTGAAAGAATATTGAAAACAGCCAAGAAATACGGTTTCAGGTTGAAAATCCATGCCGATCAATTCGCCGATATTCGCGGTGCATATCTTTCGGCGAGACTGAAATGCGTCTCAGCTGATCACCTTGAATTTTCCACAGGCGGTGCAATAAAAGCGATGAAAAAAGCCGGTGTTGTCCCTGTTTTACTGCCGGGTGTAACATTCTTTCTGCAATTCGCTAAGAAACCTGATATAAAGATCTACCGGAAACTGCACTGCCACCCGGCGATCGCTTCGGATTTCAATCCTGGTTCATGCATGATCTATTCGATGCCCAGGATCATATCTCTTGCCTGTATTGTCTATCGGATGCCTGTCGAAGACGCGCTGCTTGGAGCAACCAAATACGGTGCCCGGGCCCTGAACCTATTCGACCGGATAGGGAGTATTGAACCTGGCAAGCAAGCTGATTTTGTAATATTCAATATTGAAAACTATAAAAAGATACCGTACTATTTTGGTGAGGATATTGTTAAGTACACGATAAAAAAAGGAAGGATAATATATGGAAAAAATAGTTGAGTGCATTCCAAATTTCAGTGAAGGTCGGGATCAGGATAAACTCGACCAGATATTGGCTGAAATAAAGAGTGCAGGTGTGGAGCTTCTTGACCAGGAAAAGGACGCCGACCACAACCGCGCAGTGGTAACTTTTGTCGGTGAACCCGAGGCGGTTCTTGAGGCAGCTTTTAGAGGGATTAAAAAAGCTTCAGAAGTGATCGATCTAACCAAACATCGAGGTGAGCATCCAAGAATGGGTGCCACCGATGTCGTTCCGTTTGTTCCGATCAGTAATATGACAACCCGGGAATGTGTTGAAATGGCAAAGCGATTGGCTAAGCGCGTTGCGGATGAGTTGAAGATACCCGTTTACCTTTACGAAGCGGCAGCGACTCGGCCTGACCGTGCAAACCTGGCCGCGATACGAAAAGGTGAGTTCGAAGGTCTGCGCGACGAGATCGCTACAAATCCTGAGCGCCGACCTGATTTTGGTGAACCAAAAATTCACCCCACAGCCGGAGCGACAGTGATCGGAGCTCGGTTTCCACTCATCGCTTTTAATATGAACCTCAACACCTCAGATGTATCAATAGCCCAGAAAATAGCCAAAGCGATCAGGTTTGGCAGCGGTGGGTATCGATATACCAAGTCACTCGGCTTTATGCTCAAAGAAGAGAACCTGGCTCAAATATCGTGTAATATGACCAATTATACAAAGACACCTTTACATCGGGTTTTTGAAACAGCAAGGCGTGAAGCTGAAAGATATGGAGTTACTATAAAAGAATCAGAGATTGTCGGTCTGGTCCCTGAAATGGCATTGATCGATACAGCTATATATTATTTACAGCTTGACCGTTTCAATGAAGATCAGATCCTTGAGTTTAAACTCCACGGAAAAGGATCTAAACAATCGATAATGGATTTCCTCCATGTTTTAGCTCTGTCAAAACCTACTCCTGGCGGCGGTAGCGTTGCTGCTCTCGAGGCTGCTCTGGGCACAGCTTTACTGTCAATGGTGACCGGTATAACGGTAAAGAAGACAAAAGACGAGGAACTTCTGGATTTTCATGGGTTTCTTAAACTGTCCACTTATGAGTTCCATAAATTTATAGATAAAGATAAATCAGCCTTTGATGAAGTTCTAAAGGCATTCAAGCTCGGTGATAGTACGGAAAAGGAAAAGAAAGATAAAGAAATCGCAGTACAACGTGCTTATAAACATGCGGCTTCAGTTCCTTTTGAGGTGTGTAAGAAGATTCTCTTTATCTACCCTTATGCCAAAACACTGGCTCAAAAGGGTTTAAAGAATGCTATTTCTGATGTGGGAGTAGCCCTTTACTCGCTCCACAGTGGGTTTATGGCGGCCCGGATAAATGTTCTGATCAACCTTAATTCGATAAAGGATGTTGAATTCAACGAATCTATTAAGACAGAGCTTGGTTCGTTAAGAAAACAAGAAGAAGGTTTATATAGAGAAATTGAAAATATCTTCTTGACAAAGTTATGAAAAAGGTTATAATTTTCAATGGAAGTAGATTTTCTTGACAAAAGCCGAGAATATATAGAGGAAGGGAGCTTTGAGAAAGCGCAAATAATACTGCGCCGCGTGTTGAGCAGTAACCCAAAAGATGCGAGGGCTCTGGAACTTCATGGTGATCTGGTTCTAAAATTAGGCAGAAATGACGAGGCTATTCAACGCTATGAGAGTGCCTGTGATAATTACACCAATTCAAATAAATATGCCGAGGCAATACTGTGTCTGGAGAAAATCATAAGGCTGGATACCTCCAACGAAGAAATTTTTACACGCCTGGCAGATCTCTACAGATTCTATGGTTTACCCGACCGGGCGATTAAAACGATACTTGATCTTTGTACGTGGGCGATGAATAATAAAGAGGATGCGGTATTCATGTCGGGTTTGCGTAAGATAGTGGAGTTGCAGCCAAGAAATTTGGCTTTGCGTTTATCTTTCATAAAAGTTCTTTATTCGATCAATAGACTCCAGGATGCCGAGGATGAATTGAAGAAGCTGAAAACTCTTGCTGAGGAAGCAGGTAATGAGGCGATACTTCAAGAAATCAACAAATTGCTGCCGCAAACTGACGGTGGTGATGAACTCGATCCAAAAAGCCGTATTGAACTCGGGAATTTGCTTTATGAGATCGGTTCAAAAGATGAAGCGATCGTAGAATTCGAAAAAGCAGTAAATGACCTTGTTGCAAATAATGAGATTGAAGAAGCACTAAATGTGTTGAATCGAATTGTCGAGATCGACCCGAATAACAAAGAGGCGATACAGCGAATTGATGAATTGAAGATCGGTGGTGCTCCGGTTGAAGCGGACAAGACTGATATTGAAGGGCTAGAAACTGATGCGGCTGAAGAGGCGGTGCCGGTTGCCCAGACAGCCGATGAAATCATAGAAGAAACTGAACCTGACATAAGCGAGGAAGTAATAGCTGATGAAAGTGATGTCATCGTCGAGGAATCAGGTGTGTCGAACGCATCGGCGGGTGAAGAATTATCAAGTGTTGATGAAATTATAAGACGGACCGTGAGCGAAGCAAAAGAAACAGAAGAAGATATTCAAGCCGAAACCTTAGGACAAGAACCTGAGGGTGATGATCGAGCTCTGGAGATGTTTGAGGATCTCGGTAAGGAGATCGAGGGTTTTGTTGCGGCAACCGATTCCTCAGCACAAGAACCGTCGTCTGACACCGACTTAAATGCAGAAACAGGACAGGATCTTCATCATTTAGAAGGGCAAATAGCTGATATAGAATTTCTGCTGAATGAGGCAGAAGCGCCGACAATACCGAGTTTTGAAGTCGCTCATGAATTCGATGATTTTAGAAAGGCGATAAACTGGCAGGAAGTCGATGTTAAGAAAAAGTTGACTTTAGCAACGATGGCCTTTCGCGCGGGGTTATACCAAACTGCTCTTAGCTATGTCGTTGATATTAAAGAGTTAAAGGAGACATGGCCCTTGTCGCTTGAAATAAACGGCGGATCACTCGTCAAATTAGGTCGCTATAGTGAAGCCCGCAAAGTAATCGCTCCTGCATTATTATATGAGGAAATTTCTGAAATTCAAAAAGTTGAATTGCGTTATCTTTTGGCATCTGCTTATGAGGGTCTAGGGGATTTTGACAATGCATTGAGAGAAACCGAACGCATAATAAGTATCGATCCAAATTATAAAGACGCTAAGGAAATGTATACGCTGATGGGCGGCAAGGACATTGTGTTTGAAAAGCGAGCAGTTACATCTGAACAGCCAGAACTTCCGACCCAGGAATTGCCCGTAACGCCGCCATTACAACAAACAGAACCTCCCCTGCAGCCGATAGGAACGGAACCGGGCGCCATACCACAAGAACCCTTTGTTGATGAATCCTATCCGACCATAGTTGAAGAAGAACCTTCGATTCAACCTGAAAAACCATCGGAAACGCTTTCCAAGCAAGAACCTGAAATTGAAGAAAGAAAAGGCGAGAATATCGCTTTTCTCTAAAATAGGAGGATAAGTGGGATATCAGGAATTCTACGGTTTCAAATTCGAACCATTCACAAACCATCCTGATCCAAAATTTTATTTTAATTCACCTCAACATGCCCTCGCCCGTGAATATTTAATACACGCAGCGCGCGGTACGCGGGGGTTGGCAGTGCTTCTGGGAGAAATAGGGACTGGTAAGACGACCCTGGTACGAAAGATCCTCAGTGAGCTCTATGCGCAGGGCGGTTATCAGATTGGTTTGATTGTCTTAACCCACTCTGAATTTGCACCGGGCTGGCTTTTTACCAGGATCGCCAACCTTATTGGCATTAGAGATTTCGGTACGTCGACAACGGAGATAATTAACCGTATCTCCCGAAGGCTCAATGAAATATATCACCGTAACGAAAAAACGGTTATTATTATCGATGAAGCAAATAAAATCAAAAGTCCGGAGATCTTAGAAGAAATTAGAGGACTTTTGAACCTTGAGATCGCTGATACAAGATTGATATCATTCGTACTCAGCGGCTTACCTGAATTGGAATCATACCTGACAAGCAATCGTGCCCTTCATCAACGTATCGCCGTCAAAGTCAAATTGCGATCAATGGGCAGTGATACAATAAGATCGTATATCGCACATCGTCTGGGAGTTGCTGGAGTGAATCGTGAAGTTTTTACACCAAGGGCAGTTGATTTGATATGCCGCTACTCAGATGGTCGACCAAGACTTGTCAACATAACCTGTGACAATGCCCTTCTTGAGGGTTATGTTCAGAAGAAACAAAATATCGATGATGCAATTGTAGAGAGAGTCGTTTCAAACTTAGGGCTTAAATTTGAATAATGTCTGAACTTGGTGAGGTAAAAAGGAAAGTTGCCGAGTTTGTTGCCAAAGGTGACACCGAAAAAGCCATAACCGAGTTAGAACAAGCAGTAAAAGAATTCCCCAAAGAAGGATCGTTATTCAATAAGCTGGGTGACCTTTTAATAAAAGTAAACCGTAAGGACGATGCGCTTAGAATATATGAGCAAGGCGCCCGGGTATTCAAAGAAGAAACCTACTTCCCGAATGCTATAGCATTATGTAAAAAAATACTCCGGCTAGAAAAGAATAGAGCTGCGATCTATGAATTGCTCGGTGAGTTGCACAAACAACTAGACCAGCGTGGTGAAGCGGCAAATTATTTTCTTGAATATGCCGAACGCAAGATGAAAGACAATGATCTCGATGCAGCACTTAAGGCTTATCATACAATCAAAGAACTCGTACCCAATAATCCAAAGATCCTTGCGACGATTTCTGCGATATATGAAAAAGTCGGGAAAAAGGAAGAGGGGGAAGAACTCCGCAAAGAAGCACACGAACTGGAAGACAAACAGGAAAAGCTGAGGAAAAAGATCATCACGGATGAGGTAGAAGCACCATCCGAAGAAAAAACAGAAGAGCAACCAACCCAGGAGCCTGAAGAAGCGATATCAGAGAAAGAAGAAGAAGCCGTTGAAGAAAAAGAAGATATCCCCCTCGAGGATTTCGTATCACCTGAGGTCGCTGAGCTGCTCAAAGATGAGGCGATTTCAGTCGAGGAAGACGAGGTTGCTGCCGGCGAAGTACCGGTTGAGTTGTCTGAGATTGACAAGACTATAGAATTAGGGGAACTCTATCTTAATCTTGGTTCTGAAGAAGAAGCTATTGATTGTTTCCGCAGTGCGGCAAATGAATCTTGGGGAAATAAAGACTATGATAAGGCCTATACGCTCAACCGGAAGATTGCGGATTTAAGACCTTTTGATCTGAGATCACGCCAGCACCTTGTCGAGATCGGCAAGATCAAAAAAGATTTGGACATGCAAATTGAGGCGATGGTTGATCTGGCTGAATCCCTGAGCCGGCGCGATGCGAAGAGTGAAGCGCGGGATCTCTGTAAGAAAATACTCGAGCTCGATCCAGACAATGCAAAAGCGCAGGAGATGTCTGCCGCATTCGAACAGCCCAAGGACTTTATCGACCTTGGTGAAGTTCTCAGGACCGAGCTTGAAGATGAAGAGAAATCAGACAGCATCCAGAGTATTGAAGGTCTGGTTTCACAATTCCGGCGTGAGGTGTTTGAATCGATCGGCGAAGGTGATTTCCGGTCGCGTTACGATCTTGGCGTTGCTTATAAGGGCATGGGTCTTTTTCAGGAGGCAATAGAAGAATTCGAGATCGCAGCCAAGGATCCTGAGCTCAGACTTAAAGCGTACGAAATGATCGGTTCATGTTTTCTCGACCGAGGCAAAGCAGAGGATGCCATAAAAATATTAACTGCCGGTCTGAAAATTACTAACCGGCCTCCCCATGAATATTTCGGCATTCATTTCCTCCTCGGTAACTGTTTTGAAAATATGAAAAGAATGAAAAACGCGCTGCAATCCTACATGAACGCATATAAGATCGACAAAACAGTGCCTGAGCTAACACGTAAAATAAATGAATTGAAAGAACAATATTTAGCCGCGACAAAGAAAACGAGTAAAAAACCAGTGACAAGTCCACCATCCCAAGAAAAGTCTGAGGTAATAAAAAAAGATAAGGTTCGCGCCAAAAAATCAAAGATAACATATCTATAAAGGACTAACATGGGTTATGAGAAATTTTATAAATTAAAAGAACATCCCTTCAGTTTTGCGACTGATGATAAATTTTATTACGATTCACCGCAGCATTCAAAGGCTTTGGTGAAATTAGCTCACGCGGTTGAAACAGAGAAGGGGCTTGCTCTGTTGATCGGCGATATCGGAACTGGTAAAACGACATTGTCGCGGCGTCTTCTCGATCAATTGATCGATGATGGCATTGAGGCGACTCTTTTGGTGATCATTCATTCGGAAATCACATCGCTCTGGTTTTTGAAAAAAATCGCCTTGATGCTCGAGACACCGATTGAATCAGAAAACAAAATTGAAATAATCACTGCGATATACCACCGTCTTTTGGATTTGACGAGTAAAGGCAGAAAGGTTGTTATTTTCATCGACGAAGCCAATATGCTGCAGACCAAAGAAATCATGGAAGAAATACGGGGTTTGCTGAATCTTGAATCTGATCACGGCAAGCTCTTAAATTTTATTCTTTTTGGTTTGCCGGAAATGGAAGACTACCTGAAGCTTGACCCGCCCTTGTATCAGCGCATAGCAGTTCGTTGCGTTCTGGAGGCTTTGGATGCAAAAGCAACCGGCAGTTATATAGTCCACCGCCTTCGAGTCGCGGGTTGCGCCAAACCGCTCATGACCAGAGAGGCACTGGAGAAAATATATGGATTTTCAAAAGGCATTCCGCGTACCATTAATGCGATATGTGATAATGCCTTATTAGAGGGCTTTCTTTTAAAAAGAGAAATAATTGAAGCAAAGATCATCGATGATGTGAGCACCGATCTCGGACTCAAGGCCAAATAGAATTGAACGTAGGTTCTGGCGACCACCCATCATCTACAACAGAGAGTAAATTCTTCGCCGACCTCCATATTCATTCAATATATTCTGACGGTTCATTCAGTCCTTATGAAATAGCGCAGATCTGTAAGAGATCCAAGCTGAAAGCGATCGCATTGACCGATCACGATACCGTGTCAGGAGTTGACGAGGCATTATCATATGCAACACCTGATTTTGAGGTCATCCCGGCAGTGGAGATGAGTTCAAATATCGGCGACATGGATATCCATATTCTCGGCTACTATCTTGATCATAGAAACCCTGAGCTGTTAGAGTATTTGGATGATTTCAAGCGGCATCGTGCTGAGCGTGTTAAGAAGATAATACATAAATTACATAAAGACGGGATCAAACTGGAATTCGAACAGATCAAGATAATCGCAAAAGATTGCTCGCTGGGAAGACCCCATGTCGCTGAAGTTCTCCTGGAGAACGGGTATGTCAAGTCGATCAATGAAGCTTTTCACCGCTACCTTGGTTATGGGCTGCCCTACTACGTTCCTAAAAAGAATATTGAGCCGAAAGACGTCATTGCAATAATAAAGGAATCCAAGGGTATCCCGGTGATCGCGCATCCAGGAACGATAAACAGTGAATCTATGATCTATCAATTGATCATGGATGGAGCTTTAGGCATAGAAGTCTGGCACCCAGAACACACACCGCGCTGGCGTCAAGGTCTGTACGAGATCGCGCTGAAGAATGGTTTATTGATGACCGGCGGTTCTGATTGTCACGGCAGGCGTTTTGATTCGGTAAGAGTTGGTTTGACCGGCTGCGGCGAAGAAGAGGTCAATATGCTTAAAAAGTGCAGAGACAGGATGTACAATGAATCGGAGGATAGATGAAGTTATCTGAAATCGAAGAAATCTTACCACATCGGCCACCCTTTTTATTTGTTGATGATGTCGTGGAGATCAGCGATACAAAGATCATTGCGAAGCGACGTGTCCGCGGTGATGAATATTTTTTTAAAGGTCATTTCCCAAATGAACCGATCATGCCCGGCGTTCTGATCGTTGAAGCACTGGCTCAGACCGGCGGTATTATGATACTGCAAAAGAGAAAGGGCGTTATTCCTCTTTTTCTCGGCATAGATAAAGTGCGTTTTAAAAAAATCGTTCGACCTGGCGATACACTTGTTATGGAAGTAAAATTACTCCGTGACCGGGGTGATGTTGTTAAGATATCAGGTGTTGCCCGAGTTGGCGATGAGATTGCCTGTCAGGCAGAGATAATGGCGGGTATCAAGAAATAGAAATATATCCACTTTCAAAAAATATACCGGCATGAAGCAATTCAAGATAAGCGACAATGCAAGAATACATAAATCGGTCGTCATTGGTCCGTATACGACCATCGAGGGTGATGTGGAGATCGGTGCGGGTAACACTATTGGTAGTCATGTCATCGTTCGACGAGGATCACTCCTGGGGAATGGTAATAAGATTTGTACTGGTGTTCAGATCGGGATAGACCCGCAAGATTATCATTTTAAAGGCGAGTCATCAAAATGCCTAATCGGCAATAACAATATTATCCGTGAATACTCGACAATTTCTAAGGCAACCGGCGAGAATAACACGACATTAATAGGTGACAATAATTTTATCATGACCTATGTTCATATCGCTCATAATATAAAGATCGGCAATAATAATGTCATCGCGAGCGGCAGTCAGCTTGGTGGCTATGTTGAGTTAGATGATTTCGTGAATATTGGAGGACTCGTTGGTGTACACCAGTTCTGCAAGATCGGTAAATATGCAATGCTCGGTGCGATGTCATATTTGAACAAAGATATTCCGCCGTATCTTCTGGCTCGCGGTAATCCAGCGAGAGTGTATGGCGTCAATATACGGGGACTGCAAAGATACGGATTTACAGCTCAGGATATCGAGGTCATTAAAGACCTGTATCGTATATTTTATGGATCATCCCGACTCATGACTGAAAGTCTTGAGCTATTGAAAGAAAAAGAAAACTCCAATGTCTTTGCTCGGGATATTCTGACGTTTGTAAATACGTCAAAGCGTGGCATATTAATGAGGACGCAATGAAGAATTCACTGAAAGAACACGTACTACCTTAATTTCTTCTTATGACGATCGCGCTTGCGTCTTTTCTTTAATTTATGCTTCTTTATTTTTTTCAACTTCCTTTTCTTTCCGCAGGGCATGCTTCAAGACCTCCTTTCTGCAACAGAATTATATGTATATAAATCATTAAGTCAAGATTTGCTTTCTGACAACAGGGTGGTTGATATTGAATACTGGTGCTGATGCGACAGCACAGGATTGTCCCATTGACAGAACTATGTTTCAGAATAGAATAAAGCATGATTATTTTATTCATGCTCGGTCAAGCATTATGCGGTTTCGAAGAGAACGCTTATAAGGCGATGAGTGAAACCTGGCACCCGATACCAGTTACGTGTTTGATGGAAGGTGTATCTTTCGTATCCAAACCAGAATTCAATGCTGTAATTCCCTCACTCGCCTATTTTCTTGACCGTAATGAATTCGCAAAGCAAGATCTTGCCGGCGTGTTTAGTAATGTGGTCACGGTTTTTTCCCTTAAATACCTGGTGAATCGACAGCGACCAGATGGCCCTTGTCCGCGCTGGAATTCTTCCTTTCCGTCCGGTCATACAACATTCAGCTTCACCCAGGCATTTATTGCAGCACATCACTATCCCAGGTTCAAGGTACCATTATTCACCTATGCGGCAGTCGCTGGTCTTTCACGTATCTATCTAAAGAAACACTATCCAAGTGATGTTATCGCCGGTGCGCTATTGGGGATCCTGACCGGCTATTTAACCGTAGAATTGATCGATTAACACCTCAAGGGACTAGTTTTCCGGGTTTTTATATTCAATCCACTGACGTTTTTTGATTTCTGGTTGTCCTTCTAACCAGAATCGGGGATTAACGGCGACTCGGTTAACAACAAAGCCCCAATGTAGATTCGGGCCTGTACATAAACCGGTCTTACCGAGTCTACCGATGACTTGGCCCTTTTTGACTTTGTCCCCTTTTTTGACGTATAATGAATCTAGATGCAAATATATAGTGTGGATCTTCTGTCCATGAGCAATAACAATACTCTTGCCGTGCACTTCAAGATTTCTGGCCATCACAACGACCCCGTTGTTTGGCGCATGAACCTTTGTACCCACAGCATTGGCGATATCTATAGCTTTGTGTGACCACTCATCCATATCTTTATTGTATTTTCTTGGTGTGCCGTACAATGCGCTAATACCACCTGAGCATGGCCATATGAAATCACCTTCGTACAATACCGAGTCCGGATTTATACCGTATGCCCGGGCAAAGTAATTACTTTCGTATTTTAACATCTCAAGTGTTTCCTCAGTGAGAATACTGATATCGAGCTCGGCTGTATCGTCTTGTGAAAACCTGCCGGGGATCACAGTAAAAGGCATTTCTAGTGTCTTTGGCTCACTTTTTTCTTGATAACGTAAGGTCATTTCATAATTGCCCGGTTCAGTATTCATAGGTACTGCAAGGATCGTATTGTAGATGTTCGGTGCAACCAGATAAAGATGATAATCCCGATAGAGAAAGTTGATCCTGGGGTTTTCCAGAGGTAAAACCACCATGATATCAAGGCTGGCAATCTCCCCTTGCTCGTACGTATCTTTGTTCATAGTTATTCTTTGTATCAAACCGTTAACGAGTGACACGGCCGAGGTTTTGGTTGCATCAAAGGATCGAACCTCATGGTCGAGGCGAAGCAAGACAGGCTGAAGAGGCTCGGTCGGTATATTGCGTTTGAACTCTATTATCTTGGGTGCACGGTCCAGTCTTCTTTCCAGAGAAATGCTCGGTTCGTTGTCAATGGTCGGTTGATCTTCCTGTTCTTCGTTAACCGGATCGGCCGCCCATAGACAAACCTCTAGACTACAGCTTGTTCGATTACTGAGACATGCGGCGATAAGCAGTAATAAAGATAGACTAAGGAGTTTTTGCACAACGGAAACCATAGTACCGGTCTTGTACAAAGGGTTTTAGTTCCATTCGCGCTGAGCACTTTAGGTATTTCGGATTGATGCTCAACCAGGAGCCGCCCCGAAGAACACGCGTATAACCAGAGTCAGGCCCTGCCGGGTTTTTCCCTGGGCTTATCTTATAATAATCCGGGTCATAGAAATCCTGACACCATTCCCAGACATTACCCGCCATGTCGTATAATCCGTAATTATTCGGTGCATATTTGCCTACCGGGGCACTAAAATCATAACCGTCCATTTCCCTGAAAGGTTTGGGAGCATAATTACATCTTTTCGCTACCTCCTCATCGCCCCAGGGGAACTGCTTGTCTTCCAAGCCACCGCGCGCTGCGTATTCCCATTCTGCCTCGGTTGGTAAACGTTTGCCAGCCCACTTGGCATAAGTGACAGCATCATAATAGCTTATTCCGACTACGGGCTGGTCAGGTTTATTCAGGTCACGATCTCTAAAATAGGGGGGTTTGGGATGACCGGTTGCATCGATGAATTCAAGATACTGGCGATTCGTCACTTCGTATTTATCTATGAAAAAAGCATCTATCCATACCTTATGTTTTGGGCTTGCCTTGCCTGAATCACTCTCACTGCCCATGGTAAAATATCCAGCCGGGACAAGAACCATGCCTTCCGGGGCGATCGTCGTCACTTCCTCAGTGACCTCTGGTACTGTTTCTTCTGGTTTGCCGCAGTCGAGAGATAATAATACTACAATAACAGCGAATAATATGGTAAATTTCATAGCCACCACCTTTTTTTTGATAATAACCAGAATGTATTAAATGTCAAGATATCATATAATAAAAAAGGGTTAGATCGACCTTATATTATCTAACCCTTGGTATTTTGGATATAAAATCTATAATTGTGACCGATAACGGTCTTCCAACTCGGCTTTTTTGCCTTTATTCCAGCTCGAAATCTTTGTGAAATAGCCAGTAACACGGGTGATGTGGTCGACCGCCTCGCTGCCACAATTAGGGCAGGTTTGATTCAATCCCCGAGATGTTTTAAAGCAGCTGTTGCAGGTTGTGAACTCGGGGGAAAAGGCGATCTGTGCGTTACGTGTATTACGGAAGGTCTTAACGACGAAATTGGCGATTGATTCTTTGGCCGGTTGTGATTCTCCAAGCCAGACATGGGTTAGTGCGCCTGCCTCAATAAGATCGTGGAATTTACCTTCAATCTTTACCCGATCGATAGGATTAAGATTTATCGATACATTAAGGTATGTTGAGTTAGTATAGTATATGGAATCTGTACCGGTATTGCCTTTGACCGTAGCCGAGGCCATTTCAGAGAAATGCTCGATATCGAGTCGAGCCAGGCGGTGAGCAGTCGACTCCGCCGGTGTTTGTTCCATTACCAGGCGAAGTCCATGGGTATTAGATAATGCCTTGATGCGCAAATACAAGTATGCTAATACCCGAAGACCGAAGCGTAAAGCTGTTTCGTCTTCGTGCATTTGTCTTCCGATATGATGCTGGACAAGTTCGTTCAAGCCCAGCAGACCGATCAAATATGTCGCCCGATAAAGCCTCAGGTATTGTTCGCCATCTCTTTCCATGGTAAGCAAGGCAAGCGGTCCTTCACCCTTGAGTGATATGATCTGTTCGATAAAGCGCTTTTTCTGAAGATGTGCTTTAACCGCATAGTCGAGAAATTCATCGAGTTTTTTATAAAGAAGTGTATCATCGTGTTTTGCCAGATATGCAGCTCTGGGAAGATTCAGGGTGACATTTTGCAGTGCAGTATAACGCATTTTCCATGGGGTATTAGCATCTTCAAGGTCGGATTCCTCGAGTTTGAATGACAACCTGCAGCACTCAGAAATTTTTGCAGTTTCACCGCGGTCGAATACATAATAGGTATTACCACGCCTTGAAGATACATCAGCGATGTGGTTGAGAAAATCTTCCCAACCCGGTGTCTTGAAGAAATTTTCTGTGATGTGAACGAGTGGTTTTGGGAAAAAGAATGGACGTCCCGTGCCATCGCCATCCATATAAATATCGAACAAAGCCCATGCAAATCGCTGGGCATCTTTTGCATAATCACCATATTTCTTACCGGTATATTCGCCCGCAGGACCGATCGCGTCGACATTTTTAAAATGCTTTGGTATTTCCCAATAAATGTTGAGGTCAGAGAATATTGCCTGACCGCCGCGTGCTACTGATTGTTGCGAATACTCGAAAATAAGCATTTGCGCAAGTTGATGGATCTGGCGGTCGTTCATTTCAGTTAAAAACGGCGCGAAAAAGATATTTACCGCATCCCAGCCAATAGCACCAGCAAAATGACCTTGCAGAGCGGCTGAAAACTTGACCATATGGGCGAGCAATGTATCAGCATGTTTTGCTGGCCGTGCGATAGATAGCGCATTCGGTAGGTTTAACCCGAATTTCTTGACATATTCCAAAGACTGACCTGAACAATAAGGACGGTCGCCAAAACCCAGGTCATGTAAATGGATATCACCCCTTATGTGCGCATCTGCGACATCGCGGCTGAATACCTCAGAAAGCATGTATTGTTTTTTGACTGTTTCTGCTATCGTCATATTCGTTGCTTCAGGGTTGTGCGGGATATTGGCATTCTCGCGATTCGCATAGAGGATGATCTTTTCTGCATCATAAAGAGGAACACCCAATCTGGTGTGGCGCAAACGAGAATTTTCCAGGCCGTGTTCGATCAACTTCACATTGACGATTTCGCGGATCAATGAAGAAGAAATAAGATGCACATTGGAATTCAATATCGTTTCCTCGGTCTCCTCGGCTACTTTTTGTGCTACTACAAGATCCACTCCGGTTTCATTTTGCAGGGCCTTGATGATCCTTGTCCTATCCCAGGAAACAAAATCATCGTCTGAAGTACGGACAAATAAGGCATAATCTGTTGTATCCCGTTCGACCGGTAATTTTGTTAGAAGCTGCTTTTTTCTCAGGATCTCACGTTGTTTACGGTAAAGTATATATGCTTTTGCAGTTCGAGCATGACCGCTTTCAATGAGTATCTTCTCGACCGCATCCTGGACTTCTTCGATCTCCGGAGTCTTATCCCCTTTTAGAGTATAGAGAAAAAGAACGACTTCATTGGCAAGCTTTTCGGCGAGTTTCGGATCATCACCACCGATCGCCTTGGCCGCCATGTATATAGCATTTGTAATTTTACTTTTATCAAAAGGGACGATCGTTCCGTCTCTTTTCTTGATACTTTGAAAAATAGCACCCTTAGGGATCTCCTCAGAGATACCGATCCTCACCGTTGTTTTTTCTGGCATCTTTTCTCCTCTTTTATTTTTCTTAATTCTGCAGCAAATTTGTCGATATTGGTGAATTTACGATATACCGATGCAAACCGCACATAACTTACTTCATCGATTTCCAATAAACGATCTAAGACCATACGTCCGATCTCAGATGATTTTATCTCACTTTGGTGTCGGTCTGATAAGACATCTTCTATTCCATTGACGACAGATTCCATTTTTTCCGCTGACACCGGCCGTTTACGGCAAGCGGTTGCGATGCCATTAAGGAGTTTTGTCCGATCGTACGGCTCTCTTGTTTTGTCTCGTTTGATAACGACCAATGGCATACGCTCTATTGTTTCATAGGTCGTGAATCGGAAAAGACAGTTACTGCATTCCCTTCTCCGACGCACTACTGACCCGGACTGGGGCATCCTTGTTTCCAACACCCGGTCACCGTCCTGATTACATCTCGGACATTTCATATTACGACCCCTCCACGAAAGTTTCTGTAAAGCAATGACTGATGCAGTTGTTCAGGAAAATTTCCACAAAATACACTATATATAGAGTCATTGTTCAATTATAACCACAATTTGATATTTGTCAAGGGGTAAAATTAACAAAGCGATAGTACCAGGGTGGCAGAGCCTTAGAGTATGTGCGTGTTAGGGGCTGGGCTTATCAGAGTTAAGTGGGCGGTATCAGGGGGTAGAGAGCTGGACAGATAGCTCTGCTCTGCACTGCGGTACTGGCACTTCGTGCGGTTCTGGTTCACAATGTGAACGGTTTTGGCAGCGAAGCTGCGGAAATGATTTGATAAACGAAGAACCGGGGGATAATGAGTAGGGAGTAAAGACCAAAAAGACCAAATGTTCATGTAACTCAATAACTTTATGAGCTAATGACAATATATGTTTTATTCTTTTTCTGCTTAGTGCCTAGTTCTTACTTCTTTATATGCTTTCTTCGGGCATAGATATAACTGAGCTCAGCTCCAAAAAGGAAAATATATGCCGAGTAATATATCCACAGGAAAATAACAACTAAGGTCGATAAAGAACCAAAAACTCTGGAATAATCGACTATGCGAGTAATGTAAAAGGTAAAAACGAACTTGGCTATCTCCCAGGCAAGCGCAGTGAATACTGCTCCAAATAGCGCGTCCCGGAAGACCACCTTGCGATTCGGGAACTGCCAGTAGATCAAGCCGAATAAAATAACACTCAGAATAATACTGAACTGGGGTGGCAGGGTCAGCAACCCTTCAGCGCCCAGTGTTTTGGCCACGACCGTGGCGAGGATCGACCCTAAAAGCAGCATGATTACGATGAATGCCCAGCCGATAGTCAGTAGATTCTTGCGGAAAAAAGGCCGGTCCTTTTTGACCTTCCAGATGACATTCAGAGTTGATTCGAGAGCCCGGAAAATGCTCGCCGCGCCCCAGAGAAAACCGAGCAAACCTGCTACGGCGATGACAATGGAATTTTGTTTTATCAAAGAAATATTGCTGATAATTTCATTAATATCTACTGGAAATGCCTGCTTTAAATACGGCATGATCTTGTCGATAATCCCCTCTGAAGAACCGAGAATGAATATGGATAGAGAAATAAGGCCGAGAAGTAACGGGAACAAACTGAAAGTAGTCGCATGAACGAGTGCGGAAGCAAGGAGAGGACACCGATCAGTGTTGAATTTTCTATAGGCTTTTTTAAAATACCAGGAAAGCTTCATGGCGCTTGTTTTTTATAAAGAAATTCACCATTTACCATTGTCATTAAAACCTTTATACGGTTTGTATTATTTTCAGAAAGCGGATTTTTATCTAAAACTACAAGATCTGCAAGAAAACCATTATCTATTCTTCCTTTTCGCCTTTCATCAAATGTGGCAAAAGCGCCTCCTTCAGTATAACATCTAAAGGCATCGATCGGTTTCAGTCGACCACATGCAAAGGGGTGGCAGGTCGCGCCCTGAAGACCGTAGAGCGGACCGAGTGGCATGCAATCAGAACCGAACGTTAATCTACTCCCGGCTTTTAATACATCTTTAAAGCAGTTCATTGTTTTATAGCGATCCCCAAGATACTGCTCATATAGACTCCCTGGATTCTGCCATTTCCATGCAAAGTTCGGCTGCATAGAGCAGATCAATCTCAAACGCGCGATCTTTTTTATCAAAACCGGATTTAATACTTCGAGATGCTCAAGACGGTGACGCAGCAGGTTGCGATTTTTTTCGCTGCCTGCGGTTCTTGTCAAACCAGTGATAGCCTTTAGAGCCATTTCCGTTGACCGATCACCGATCGAATGGATCATAAGCTGGATCTTATTTTTCTCAGCCAGACTGAATATTTCTTCGAGTTTCTCTCGGGTCAACAGGACCTTGCCTGAAGTTCTATCTCCTGAGTAAGGCTTTTTTAATGCCGCGGTTTTCGCACCTATTGAACCATCAAGAAAGATCTTAACTCCAGAGAACTTTAGATAATCATCACCAAGACCACTGGTAAATCCGGCGTTGAAGATATCCTTGAATGATTGGAGAAGGATATAAACAGAAAATCTAAGTTTCAGTCCATTTTTCCTTTTAATGTCTTGCAAAAGACGAAAGCGCCGGGGATTTGTTATTTCGTGGACCGTGGTAATACCATTGCGCAATGCCTCAGCCGTGCCCAGTTTTATGGCTCGCTGCAGCATCGTTCGATCAGGTTGGAAAATATCGTTGAGATACAGTGCGGCATCTTCATAGAGGTGACCTTTTTCCCGGTCGACGATACGCCAGTTGCCCGGTATTGAATGCAGACCGCAGGTATTGATAACCGCAAAGTGCCCGCAGACTCGGCGCATGACTACTGGCATCTTCCTGGATATTTTATCGAGTATATGTCGATTGATATCTTCTTTTTTGAAAGCACGCCAGTTACTTTCATCCCAGTTCGAAGCGAAGACTATTTTATCGGCAGTCGTCAATCCGGCGCGTATTTTCTCTAGGCAGTCATTCAGCGATTTGCACTTGTCAAGATCTATACGCTGGAGTTCAATACCGCGGGATATTAGATGTGTATGGCTATCGATGAAACCCGGTATTACGTGACTGTCGCTAAGATCATATCTTTGAACAGCCCAAGCCGGTCGAGGTTTTTTTTTATATATTTTTTGTATGATCCCGTCTTTTATCAAAACCGCCTGTATTTGCCTGCGGGGTTTGCGAAGATCATGAAAATGTGCATTGTAGAGCAGTAGCGGTTTGCTCACGTCATTACCCGATTACGATCGGTTCTTCCGGATATTTGAAATCCATGAGGTGTGGCCTCAATAAGGCGCTACCAATAGTGATAGTCCCTACCCGGCCAGTAATCATGGTCAGTATTATTACGAGCTTACCAAGCCATGAAAGATCATAGGAGAAACTGCAAAATCGGTTCACCGCCGAACCCATTGACAGGCCGACCGTCCCGAGAGCTGAAAAAACCTCAAACAGGGCTTTTAAAGGTCGTGGATTGTCGAAAATCATGAGCAGGGCAAATGAAATCGTTACAGCAAATACAGCCAGGCCAAAAATGACAAACGACCTGAAAGCTTGCTCAATAGGGATTCTTTTCTTATGTGTGGAAATGTCATCACCATAACGACCAAGGAGCAGTTCTTTTATCCATTTGAGAAGCAAAACAAAGGTCGTTGTCTTGATCCCACCACCAGTTCCGCCCGGAGAGGCGCCGATGAACATGAAGAACATGAACATAAGAAGCGTTATCGGTGAGAACATCGAGATAGTGAATGTATTAAAGCCCGCGGTGCGCGGCGTGACTGCCTGGAAAAACGAAAACAGCAATTTTTCCATAAAACTGTATCCCCGGAGTGCGTGGTGACCTTCGCGTACGAAGATGAATATCGTGCCGAAGACAATAAAGGCGAGGGTTGTCCTGAGTACGATCACCGCGTGCAAGGACAAATGCTTTTTGGTCTTTTTGATAACGGTCGTAAATACATCGGAGATGACGATGAAGCCGAGTCCACCAATGATAAATAATGCAGCAGCGATAATGGGGACGCCGATTGAATTTGAAAAAAGACTCAAATTCTCAGAAAAACTTGAAAAACCCGCATTGCAAAATGCCGATACCGAATGAAAGAATGCATGACCCAGCGCAGTCAGCGGGTCGAATTTCCTGACAAAAAAAAGATACAATAATATCGTACCGGTTAACTCCAGGGCGATCGTGATTCTGAACACGCGCCAGGCAAAGCGTTTGAGGTTTTCAAAAGAAAGGATGTTGATCGATTCCCTGAAAAGTACTCGGTCACGCAAAGATATCTTTCGACCCAAAAAAAAGAAAAATGTTGTTGAGAGTGTCATATAACCGAGACCTCCAATTTGAATGAGGGTCAGCATGACACATTTTCCAAAAAGCGTAAAATCGAGAGCGGTATTTTTGACTATCAAACCGGTGACACATAACCCTGACGAAGCCGTGAAAAGCGCATCAATTACCGAAATGCCATTGTTCGTAGCAAATGGTAGGAGCAATAGTAACGTCCCAATACTGATGATGCCGATGTAGCCAAATATTAAAAGGCGCGGTGCGTTTATTTCTTTTATTATTTTCATTTATGATAGTGTATTCCTTTTCTTAATATTGTCAAGATACCCGATAAAAAAGCAGTAGATATTTCTCAAAGTCTAACTAAGAAAACAGCCAGTTAATCTATTGCCGGAAATTCTCTACGGGGCTGATTTTTTCGATGCTTTTTGAGCGAGCCGATCGGCGTTTTTGTTTTCGTCACGCGGTATCAGGACAAAGGTAATCTTGCCGAGCTTCTCGCACAGACGCCGGACCCTTTTTATCTGACGAGCGATGTGGGGTTTTCTGACGCGATACTGGCCGATCACCTGCCTGTAGACGAGCTCTGAATCGAGTTTGATCGTGCCGGATTTTTTTTCCGACCCCAGTAGCCATCTGAGCGCCTGGATCAAGGCTTCATATTCAGCAACATTGTTGGTGGTTATACCTATATAGCGAGATATTTCTTCGATAGGTTTTGATGTATCTTCGCCATCAAAGACCGCGATACCGATACCTGCTGGTCCTGGATTACCGCGTGATGAACCATCTGCATATATTATCGGGGGGTCATTGATCGGCACCGACATCAACGTTTGGTTTCGTTAAACATCTTGTTCGTTAGCAACGTATACTAGTATCCTGCCACAGCTATCACACAGAAGCAGGTTGTCTCTTTTTTTAAGTTCATTTAAAAATTGTGGTGTGAGATTTGCGTAACACCCTGTGCAAGTTTCATCGCGGATCAAACAAACTGCATTCCCCCGGAATTTTTTTATTTTATTGTACTGTTTTTTTATCTCATCTGGTAATTTCCCGAAATTCGTCTCAAAGTCGGCGTTTAGTCGCGCCAGTCGTTCGGTCAATTGTTTGTGGTGTTTTTTGATGTTTTCAATCTCAATACTTTTCTTTTCTGTGAAATCCTCTGTTTCAGCTTCATACTGCGCTATCGATCCTTTAAGTTTTTCTTCTTCTTCTAAAAGGATGATCATTTCATCCTCGATCTTTCCGTTCTCTTTTTTCAAGAAATCGACTTCATTCAAGATCGCGCGGTATTCTTCATTAGTTTTGACGGCAAAAGTCTGGCTATTAAGCTTGGTGATCTTAGTTTCGGTTTCGGCGATGTCGCCTTCTTTCATTTTATAGATCTTGCGTATTTCTTCAATCCGGTTTGTTTTTTCATGGAGCAGCCCGTTCGCTTCTTCGATCTCTTTTTCTAATTTTTCTATCTTATCGGGGATTACTTCTATTTCGGATTTTGTGTCCTTTAGTGTATCATCGAGTTTCTGAATAGTTATGAGGATATCGAGAATGTCTTCCATTGATTTCTTCCTTCGCCTGAAATCTCCTGATTTAGATAGCCTCGATGGCAGAACATGGGCGGTACCCGACTTGAACGGGTGGCCTCCTGCATGTCAAGCAGACGCTCTAACCAAGGCTGAGCTAACCGCCCATTAAATTGCATCTGTTATTTTATATATATTAATCGCCAAGTCAAGAAATAAATCGTCGCAATATATTGTCAGTTAATCATTGACTTCATTTTAAAACATGTTATAATGGTGCATGAACGAAAAGATAAAACGAGAGATCTTAACCTGGATCATCGTCATCGCCGTAGTCTTGGTACTCAGGGCATTCTTTGTTCAGGCATATGTCATTCCCACGCCTTCTATGGAAAAAACCCTTTTAGTCGGCGACGCGCTGCTCGTTAATCGGTTTATCTACGGTATAAAGATCCCGGTTCCTTTTACAATCCATCAGATCCCGCTCATCCCTGGACGATTACCCAAGCGCGGTGAAATCGTTGTTTTCCAGTATCCTTTTGAGAAAAGGGATTTTGTAAAACGCTGTGTTGCTATTGAAGGCGATACTGTGCAGTTGATCGAGAAAATCTTATATATTAATGGCGTCCAAATACCGGAAATATATACCCGTCATACTGATCACAATGTGTACAAAGCAGTCAATTTTGATCCCCGTCTCTATCAAGAGAAATGGGAGCAGGCAGAACTCTATGATATCCTAGACCTTCATGTACGCGATAATTTTGGTCCGGTTATCGTACCTGTAAACCATGTCTTTGTCATGGGCGATAACCGTGATAATTCGATGGATTCGCGGTTCTGGGGTCCATTGCACAAGAAAAACCTCAAGGGCAAACCGCTATTTATTTATTTTTCATTTGATCTCGGTCGTGAAGCACAGTCTTTGTGGGATATTATAAAGTTCTGGCAATGGAAGTCGATAAGGCTGATGCGCATCGGTCGGGTAGCCTAACAAGGCTCAAATTCTCCAGGCTTGACATTTTATTTATTTACATTATAATTGCGATAATAATAAGGAAGAAAAAACAGGATATTTTTAAATATATATATAGATATAGGGTTATTCATGTTTGGCTGAAGTGGAATACGGTACCATGCACGGGTAATCAAAGGAGACAAAATGAGAAAAATTACAGTTGTTTTTCTGGTGTTCATTAGCTTTGCGGTCGCCCAGGATATGATCGTTCGGGTCTATGCACCGAACTGGCAGGAACTTGAGAAGATCTCGCCAAAATATGATCTTGATATTGCTGAAGCACGTGCTGGTCAGTATTATGATATTGTTGCTGATATGGACGTTCTAACACAGATACGTGGATCTGGATTACCTTATGAAATCAAGGTTTTCAGTATTGCTCATGCCCGGGAACAGGTACGGGCTAATTACCTTTCCTATACCGAGGTCAATGACAGTCTGCAGGCTTTAGCCGCGGCTTATCCAGCTATCTGCAAACTCGATTCATTGCCTATTCCGACATACCAGGGCAGATGGTTGTACGGAGTAAAGATATCGGACAATGTTCACATTGAAGAAGATGATGAACCGAATTTTCTCGTTGATGGTCTGCATCATTCACGCGAATGGGCATGCATTCCGGTCGTGCTCTTTTTTGCCGACTCCTTGCTCGATGCTTATGGACAGGCTCAGCCGATTACGGATATCGTTGATAATACGGAAATCTATTGCTTTCCGATCATCAATGCGGATGGTTATGTCTATGATTACCCGGGTGGTAATTGGTGGCGTAAGGACCGTGAACCGTTTGGCGGAAGTACAGGGACCGATCCAAACCGGAATTACGGAGGAGGCACAGGTGATCTTGAGGGCGATTGGGGTGCTGTTGATAATGGCAAAGCAACGCACCAGCCCTCGTCAGAAACTTTCTGCGGTGCTTATGTAAATTCAGGTGATGAAACACGTGCCCTGACCCTTTATGCAGAGGCGCATGAGTTTAATGCCTATATGTCCTACCATAGCAGCGGTGAGATGATCATGTGGCCCTGGGGTTGGAAAAATCAACAATCACCAGATTCAACACTGTACAACCACTTTGGTAATAATGCCGCAGATCTGGTCCAGTGCCTTTATGGTGGTACTTATGATCGCGGTCCGATCGGCATAACGATCTATCCGGTCAGCGGTTCGAGTGTTGACTGGTTGTATTCCTGGTCCCGGCATGTCCATGGTGTATCGAACCTTTCATTTACGACCGAACTAGGCACGTCGTTTTATCAGGCTGAAAGCCAGCTCGACCATATCAATCATCAGAATTTTAAAGCACTTGAATACCTTGCCGGGATATGCGATTCTATAGTCCTTCTGGTCAGGACATTAGTTCCACCGCCAGCGATATATCCACTAGGTACAGTAGGTGAGGATTTCACGATCTACTGGCATGCAAAGAATCCGGCTTATAATGAACCGCTTCAATGGGAACTCGTTGAATTATCCAATCCGTCGTTTGTTGAAGATGATTTCGAATCGGGCACGAGCCGCTGGGTTCTTGATGGATTCACGGTAAGCACAGCCCAGGCACATTCTGGTACACACAGCTTGTTTTCCGGGAATATCGATGATATGAATCACGGTGCCCAGACGATCCATCCATATCTTGTACAGACCGGTGATTCGCTCACCTTCTGGTGCCGGTATAATCTTGAAACCAATTATGATGTAGCGGTCGCTGAAATATCTGAAAATACCAAGAGCTGGTTCAACCTCGACACGACGCGGTTCAATGGCAGCCAGAGCTCCTGGGTGAGAAAATCCTATGCGCTTAATAATTGGGTGGGTAAATCAGTCTATTTCAGATTCCGGTCGATGACTGACGGCAATACCTTGTCTGGCGGCTTTTATGTTGACGATGTTTCCCCGGCATGTCTTTTTGCCGATGTTAACACGGTTTCATCGACAATTGCCGATACCTCGTACCAATTCATTAGTCATCCCGAAGGCGAATTTTATTATTATGTTAAGGGTTATAATAATTCCTGGGGCTGGGGTGATTATTCCTGTTTGGCAAGGGCTGATATCGTCGTAGGCATTGCCGAAACACCAAAATCACAAGAGCTAATAAATTCAAGCCTGCATTTATTATCGAACCCGGGTAAAGGTTCTATGACCATTGATTATGCACTTAGCTGCAGTGTACAAGATGCCGATATAAATATCTACGATGCTGCGGGTAAGCTGATCAGATCGTATGATCTATCTGCAGTACCAAAGTCAGTGCATCATCGAGTTGTCTGGAATGCTACTGACGAGACAGGGAAAAATGTTCCGGCAGGCGTTTACTTTGTTCATTTAAAAGCCGGTGATTACAGACAAATAGAAAAAGCTGTTCTTCTGAAATAAGTTAGGGCTAAGGTATGAATTGCGATGCCCGTTTGTTATTTATTCGGGCCTCGTGACCCCTTACCGATCTTTCAAAGGAGGTATTATGAAAAAAATGTGTCTGATATTGATACTGCTGGGCATTATGCCGGTTTTTGCCCTTATAAGCCCGGATTTAATACGGGTAAAGGATATGAAAGCCGCTGAAGAGCTTATCCCAGTTGATATTGTTTTGAAAGAGCAGATGAATGCCAATGAACTAAAGCGTGCGGTTCAGGGTTTGCCGCGGAATTTGAAGAGGGTACAGGTTGCTGAGTTATTAAAGGCATTCTCTGCACAAAAGCAGAAAGAAATACTTTCATATTTGAGAGAAATGGAGCAAAAGGGTAAGGTTACAGATATTAAATCATTCTGGATCAATAATGCGATTTATTGCCGTGCGAACCTGGAAGTCATCGAGATGATCGACCGGCATGATGATATTTTTTATGTGGATTATGATCTTAAACCGATCAAATTGGATGATCCGCTGCATTCATTTGCTCCGCCGGATATAACGCGGGAAATTGCGTGGGGGGTATTAAAGGTAAGAGCAGATCAGGTTTGGCCTTTATATACAGGCCAGGGTATTATCGTTGGTCTGATTGATACGGGTTGCAATTACAATCACGTTGATCTTGCCAGTCATATGTGGACAGATCCTAATTATCCGAACCACGGTTGGAATTTTGAAAGTAACAATGATGACCCGATGGATATAAGTGGTCATGGCACCCATTGTGCTGGTTCGATCGCTTCTGATGGCACAGCTGGTTCACAATGTGGCGTAGCCCCTGAAGCCCAGGTCATGGCCTGCCGTGTAAGAACCGTGGCTGATACGATCGCAGAGAATCAGGTTTGGGATGCCATGCAATTTGTTGTCTCTCCACCTTTATCACCGGGTAATGGTGGTGATTTGATCTCCATGTCTTTGGGATGGATATATGCCTGGACCCCAAGACGTGCAACCTGGCGTACAAATTGCGACAATGTCGGTGCCACGGGTATTGTGATGATCGTTGCAGCTGGCAATGAAGGTGGCGGTTCACCTCCGTCTAATTTACGTTGCCCTGGTGATGTACCATCGCCCTGGCGACATCCTGGGAATGGTGCCACTGGTGCATTGTCAGACGTGGTCTCAATCGGTGCAACCGATATCAACGATGCGATTGCAGATTTTTCCAGTCGTGGTCCTGTGACCTGGCAGAGTGTCGCACCATTTAATGATTACATATATCCACCAGGACTAACTGCACCCGATGTTTCCGCACCCGGTGTAAACATCAAGTCTTGTGCATATAACAATAATACAGGGTATCTCGATGGTTGGAATGGAACCTCAATGGCAACACCTCATACTGCGGGGGTTGTCGCCCTGATGCTTGAGAAAAATTATCTCCTAACACCGATCGAGATCGACAGCATATTACAAACAACTTCCATAGATTTGGGGCCGGCTGGTAAAGATAATGATTTTGGTGCCGGCAGGATAGATGCATTGAACGCGATAAACGCCACGCCGCCGCCATTTAACTTACGCCCTCTTGCACATTGGATTGACGATCCTGCACCCGGCGGCAATGGTAATGGCTTGTGGGAGAGTGGTGAGGAGGTGAGTCTTATTGTCCCGGTCTTTAACCAGGCAAGTGATACAGCTGAGAGTTCGGTAGCGACATTATCTACTTCGGATGCATATGTAACAGTCGTGAGTGGTACGGCCAACTTGGGTGACATGGCCCCGGGCGATACAATCGATGCAGTGTTTACTGTAGCAGCGTCTGCTTCTGCACCATTGATGCATCTTGTTGACTTCAATCTCAACCTGGCATATCTCGCGGGAGATTGGGATTACTCATTATACCAATACATAAATCCTCTACCTACGCTGTTATATGAGCACTGTACTGTTATGGATGGCAATAATGGGATACTTGATCCTGGGGAGAGCGCCGACCTCGTGATCACTATAAAGAACGAAGGAGCTGCTGACGCGATGGATGTTAGTTCAACACTCATGACCGCTTCGCCATATATAACGATAAATGACAATTCCGGTGATTTTGGTACTGTCACAGTAGGTGATACTGCGAACAATGCAGCTGACCCGTATAATGTTACGGCGAGCGGGACAACACCGACCGGCACGATCTGCAATTTTGAGGTCGAGGTCGTCTCGGGTATTTATGTCGATACCTTTGATTTCAGTATCGTCGTCGGCAAGAAGCACTATTATCTATGGGATCCTGATCCAGTAGCTGGTTCAGGTCATATCATGGATTCGATTCTGACTGCTTTGGGTTATTCAGGTGATTATGGTACGGCTTTGGCCGCGGATTTAACGATGTACCAGGCTTGTTTGGTTGCGACCGGTGTGTATCCAGACCGTTATTTATTCTCATCGGGTAGTGCCCAGGCCACGCAGCTCGTTGATTTCTTGCAGAACGATGGTGGTCGTGTGTATATTGAGGGTAGTGCGACCTGGTATATTGATCCGTATTTCTTTAGTGGTTATGATTTCCGTTCGGTGTTTGGTATGACGGCGACAGCGTACAGTTATAATGATATGGGTCCGGTCGTTGGAGAGACCGGTACGTTTACGACCGGTATGAATTTCGCATATGGTGGTCAGAATGCCTATATGGATCATCTTAATGCTTCAGGTACGGGTTTTGTGGTATTTCATGATGGCAATAATAGTTACAATTGTGGTGTTGCCAATGATGCGAGTACGTACCGGACTTGTGGTGTTTCATTCGAGTTAGGTGGTTTGACCGATGCTTCGCCGCCCTCGACGCGCAGTGCATTACTCGATTCGATCATGAAGTTCTTCGGGATCATCATCCCCGGGGTCAAGGAAGAGGGTGGTTTAGTCAACATCCCGCTGCAGACGATGCTGGGTGCGATGTATCCTAATCCTGGTGTGCGGGTGATGAGTATTCGTTATCAGGTAGCGACGGCGAGCGATGTATCTTTGTGTGTCTATG
>Ga0307444_1000069_pt1 | contig 53434 bp, 47 predicted proteins | sample SalMarSW160340MG_FD_202145 | JGI IMG/M metagenome (GOLD analysis project Ga0307444, IMG submission 202145) | Salt marsh sediment microbial communities from the Plum Island Ecosystem LTER, Massachusetts, United States - SW1603-40 | ecosystem: Environmental > Aquatic > Marine > Intertidal zone >...
TAAACGCACGACTTTGTATGAGAAAGAAATACTTGGTCAAGAATCCAACAATAACGTAAATCACCAGGGAAGCCAACCATGCCCTTATTATTCGAAAGAATACCCTGAGTCTCTGTACATAGATAAAACGATTGTAAAGATCGAATATATAATAGGAAGTGGGAATAAGAATGAGAAGAAAGATCAAGGTTGACCATTGATTGTCGGCCACCCCGGTAAACCCTTTAAAACGCAGGAGCAACGATATTGCATACGCACTAATGATTATTATCAGGTCGCTCAAAACAAAAAGCAACCTATGGATATGTTTCATTACCTCGAATTAATCCATGAGCCTATCGTTGCACTGACATGTTCGATTTCCTTTTCAGTCAACTCCGGAAAAATAGGCAATGCGATGACACCCTCGGCGCATCTTTCTGAATTAGGAAAATCGCCACGGGCATAACCAAGATATTCATATGCGCCCTGCAAATGCAAAGGGATCGGATAGGCAATGGAAAAACCGACACCTTCCCTTTCAAGATATTCCTGCAGTGAAGCACGATCTTTGACCCAGATAACGTATAAATGATACACGTGATCACGCTCAGGCATATTCCGTGGCAGTCTAATCCCGTCAAGACCAGCCAATAATTTGTCGTATTTGCGCGCATTATCCCGACGCGCCTGATTCCACATATCCAGATGTTTCAGCTTGGCATCAAGTATCGCTGCCTGGAAACCATCCATCTTGAAATTCCAACCCTCGAATGCATGGGCATATTTACCGGTCTGACCATGATTAATGAACTGTCTGGTTCTTGCAGCAATTTTCTCATCACTGGTCACTAGCGCTCCGCCCTGTCCAAATGCTCCAAGATTCTTGCTTGGATAAAATGAAAAACAACCTATCTGACCGATTGTGCCGGCTTTTCGGTTCTTGTATGTCGCACCATGAGCCTGGGCCGCATCTTCAAGAACCAATAAATTATATTCCTGCGCGATATCCATAATCACATCCATATCCGCCATCTGCCCGTAAAGATGGACCGGAATAATGGCACGTACTTTTAACCCCGTCTTCTTATCGATAAGTATTTTTCGCGCAGTATCATACGTGCATTCATCCTCGATATATTTTTTCAGCTTATCAGTCGATATGTTATATGAATCCTGTTCGATATCGATAAAGACCGGTCTTGCGCCAGTTACCGTGATCGCCTCAACCGTCGCTATGAACGTATAGGGAACGGTCACAACGATATCACCTTTTCCAATACCTGATGTTCTCAATGCTACGTATAAAGCACTGGTACCGCAAGAAACACCGATCGCGTATTTTGCGCCGCAATAGGAGGCAAAATCATCTTCGAACTGCTTGACTTTACTGCCGGCAACAAACGCGCAATTATCGATCGTGCTTTGAATTGCGTTATTGATCTCATCTTTGATCGTCAAGTATTGGCGCTTCAGGTCCAGATAGGGTACTTGCATTAAACCTCCTTATCGATATTTAGATTGAAATCATGAGTCGACATAGCGATTTTAAACTGCATCCCCTCTTTTATGTGATTATACTAAGATTCATAATGGTGTCAATATCTTCAACATAGACCGTGGTCTACATACTTCCCCATAGACAAACCGCGTTTGCTCGGCGATTTTCTGCCAATTGTATCTCTCCTGTATGAGCTTTCGGTTTGCGTTGACTTCTTTTGGAGAAAGAGGTCGGTCGGATAATTCGATGATCTTTTCGGCAAGCATCTTTCTATCATGTACCGGGAAATATCGGTATGCAGGCAAAGGAATCTCACGGGTCGCGGCAATGTCACTTACCAAAACAGGGAGGTTGTAGCTCATCGCTTCTAATAACGCGATCGGCAGACCCTCGTAGTATGAAGGTAAAACAAAGAGCACGGCATTGCTGTAAAAGGCTGAAAGTTGCGTGCGGGTCAGAAAACCTGTCAGGACTACATTATTATCCTGTTTGGCATGGTTCTTGATTCGTTTGCTATAGATTGTTTCGTGGTCGGCATCACCGGCGATCACCAACTTGAACTTGGGTTGTCTGAGACTCGAATATGCGGCAATGAGATTATGGAGTCCTTTCTCCGGTACAAAACGACAAGCTGTGAAAATAAATTTCCGGGATTCAAGACCAAATTCACAAAGTACCCTGTTTTTTGCGCGCTTGCTCGGTATACTAACTCCATTCGGGATATAACTAATGTGCACGGATCGAAACCTCTTTTTAAGATCCTGCCCTACATTCTCGGAAACTGCTATTACATGGTTTGCATAACACACTCCCAGATATTCACCCAACCTCAGTATGAACTTAGCAAAACCTCCCCATTTTTTCCGCAAGTAATCCGGACCATGATGCGTCATAACAACCCTGAGCCCTAATATCCTGGCAAACGGTACGAACACAGAAGGTCCCACCGCATGGATATGCACGATATCTGGTGAATGAAGTCGAGCGATAATAATCCCGACAAATGTATGCGTTAACGCTTCGAGGTATTTATTGCGCGGTGCCCACACATGAATAAAATTAACTCCTTTGTTTTTCCAGACACGCTTATCCTGAGATATGTACCCGCTTCGAGTCAATACTGTTACCTGACACCCATGTTCAACCAATCGCGGATAAAGCTCCTCGCAATGCCTTTCAATACCTCCCTGAACATCGGGGAATCCTCTTGTCCCCAGGACAAAAATCCTCATACAGAAAATCTTTTGCCGAGCATGTTTCTCGTTTTATTTCTTAACACCCAGACAGCAGGTTTGATCATATTCTTCTTCATCGCTGGTGATGCCGTGCCTATCATCCAGCAATTCTTGGAACAATTGACTATGCGTTCCCTGATCTTGCAGGCTTTCTCGCTTTCCCATATGTCCGGGAAATTATTGTCCGCCAAATTACCCATGCTGTTTTCCTGTGACCCCTTATCCATACCATTACACGGCCTTATATCTCCATAGGGATCGAGAAAGAACATGTCCGTACCCGCGCCACACGGAAGTAATCTCGCATTACCTTCGATATAATTTATCAGGCCAAAATTAAAATATGCGCGGAACCAGTTCTTGACTCTTTTAGTCTTTAAAAGCTCGTTTATTAACTCAACAAAACATTCGATAACCTCGTGTTTTCCGGAAATACTATTATCATGTTTGTGAAAATAATATGAATTATGGACGACGGCGGTGGCGAATTCTATGTTCATGGATTTGGCAAGCTGATAAAGCTCGAGCATATCGTGGGCATTCCTGTCTGACACGGTTATACCAAATCCAATATCATTAACACCAATACGCCTCAGTCCTAATAACGTTCTTAAACCATGATCAAAGCCGTGTTCCTGACCTCTCAATTCGTCGTTTATCTGCGGTAATCCCTCAAGACTTATCCTTATTCCAATACCCTTTTCTCTCTTTGCTATATCGAGGATCCTGTCCGTGAGAAAACCATTCGTACTCACCACTATTCGCTTGGCTTTTTTCTTCAAAATTCTTATTATTTCAGCGATATCGTCGCGGAGAAATGGTTCACCACCGGTGATGTTAGCAAACTTCAGGTCTGGCAGTTTTTCAAGAAGTTCGGGTCTGAATTCATCCCCGCTTTTTGTCGGATGTCTCCAGATATTGCACATCTGGCATTTATTCATACACCGATATGTCGTTATTATCGCTGCTTCCATAAGATCTATCCGGTCACCCGACGATATATATCGATCAACTCATCATAGTATTGCTGTGCATTGAAATGCTTACGGACATACACTTGGGCTCTTTTCCCCATAGCCCAAACCGTTCCTTTATTATTGATGCAGTATCTCATCACTCTTATTAGATCATCGGCATCGCCTGATTCAAATATCAATCCCGTCTCATCGCTCAGAACGAGTTCGGGGATACCTCCGATATTTGCACCGATCACCGGTGTACCCATGGCAAATGCTTCGAGCACGGCGCGCGGGTTATTCTCATACCACTGTGAAGGGACAACAACGGCGAGTGCTTCACTGATTTCTCTCTCGAGTTCAGTACCGGTCTTATAACCCATGAATTGCACGTTGCCAGCGCCCTGGGCCAAGGCAACTTGTTTTAATGCCAGTTCATAGGGACCAGAACCTACAATGTGCAATTCAATATCCATGGAGCCTGCTGCCTTGATCAAAGTCTCAATTCCTTTTTCGCTGGATAGTCGACCGAAATACAAAAATCTATTGGTTCTGTTCATTTTTGGCGGATGTGAATCGAGCCCGTCCACGAAATTCGGCAGATGCACTATTTGTTTATTAAAACCCATATCATACAATTTCTGTTTGAGAAAAACACTCGGGGATATGAATATATCAATGGAATCATACAGGTGCAGAATTTTGTGATGTAAGTACATTTCAATTGTATTTAAAAAACTTTTAGGTCTCGAATCTTTGACACATTTCTTCACAAAACACATGTAATATTTGCCGTGTATACAGGCTTCACACGTGCTGTTTCTATTAATCATCAAATACGAAGCGCAAACCATTTTGTAATCATGCAGGGTCATGACTGTCGGGATATTGAACTTTCTGAAAACCCGAAGTATCGACGGCGAGATCTGATGCGCAACACTGTTCAGATGAACGATATCCGGTCTTTCAATTTCCACAAGACGTTCTATCTTATTCTTAGCCTCGAAAGAATATAATAGATTTGACGCGATTTTTAAGCTGTTCCTCAAATTCATCGGCGCATTCAAATCAACGTATTCTGTAAAAAATTCCTGGTACGGGTAATTAGGATTATCTGGATGTGCCATGCCCCAATAGATGACCTGGTGCCCGTGTTCTGCTAGCAAACGCCCGGTCTCCAATGTGCATATCGCATCACCTCCTTTAGGAAATAGAAACTTGTTGATGAGCAATATTCTCATGATCAGGAGGCAAGCATCAGATATTCTCGCTCAAGGCGTCTGATGCTTTTCTCTATGTGAAAGTTATTGACTAAATTCGAGTGACCTTGAGCTGCCAATCGTTTGTAGTATCCGCGATCTCTCAACACATCGATAACCAGTTCGGCAAGTTTCTGATGATCTCGTTCTTCAAGCAGAATACCGCCCCCTTTGTCGACAATCTCTCGTGCGCCACCAACCGAAAAACCAAGTATCGGTATCCGAGCAGCCATCGCTTCTAAAAGGATAATACCAAAAGGTTCCCATTTCGATGTAAAAAGAAAAATATCAAACATACCCAAAAGATCTGGCACATCTGGCCGATCGCCCAGGAACATGATGTCAACGCCGAGATCTACCGACATTGCCTCGAGAGCTTCTCTTTTATTGCCTTCACCGACGATAACGAACATAACGTCCTTCCGCATATTTCGGATCTTATTTGCGGTTTTGATGAAGTCATCAACTCCCTTTTGTTCAACAAGCCGACCAACTGCCCCGATCACTTTACAGTTAGCCTTGATGCCGAGGGATCGTCTCATATCTTTTCGGTCTCTGCTTTTTTCATAAGGATGTGGGTCAATTCCGATATAGAATGTTCTCACTCTTTGGGGATCAATTCTGTTCATTTTTAAAATTCGCTGCTTTACATATTCCGAATTGACGAGCACGAGTGCGTAAAAACGTGCAAAAAGATCATAGAATATCAGATCCCGCGTTGAACTTCTGCTGAGTAAGTCGCCACCGTGTTCAAAATATATTTTAGATGCGTGATGGTCGCGTGAAATAAAGAAATTCAAAAGAAAATTCCTGCAATGATTATGAATAATATCGGGTTTATAAGTTTTCAATATATGCCTTAGCCGAAATCCTTTGATCATTGAAAAGCCGCTTTTCATACCAAGACACCTGACCGTTACTCCCTGTTCAGCTATTGTTTGACCAAGCCAGCCGTAGTTGGAAAGAAAACACACCTGATGATCGAATTTCTTACGGTCATAAAAAACATGCACATCCTTGACAAATCGTTCAGCACCGCCAGACTCCCCAGACCAAAGAACATGCAAAATGCGTATTTTCCCGGTCATCGTTCTCTCATAACATATCAAATAAATCTATGCCAGAGATCCCTGCAGACGACCCCGGAAGCACTGGCGAACCTTGCTGCAATTTCCTGCCATTTATTCTGCCTTAATAAGAGAAAAAAATTATCGAAGCGCTCGGTCCATGGTATTATGTTATCTACCCACAAGGACATATAGCTCAAGGGGATCCCATGACGTTGCTCTATCATTTTTCTCTCTAGACGACTCTGCCTCTGGTCCATTCTCATAATGCGAGAAAATTCATGGATCCGGAAGTAACCGAGCGTTTCAGACAAATAACGAAACTTTTTACCATTTTTTGCCATTCTTAGATACCAGTCCCAATCACCATACGTGGATACTGAAGGATCGATGAGAAAACCATCCTGTTCGATAACTGATTTCCGAATAAAAGTTACACTGGGATTGGTATAACAATACCTCCTAAGCCACTTGTAAGAAAAATCTCTGCAGAACATCCGCCGCCTGGTCTTTTCTCCGGTCTTAAAACTATAAAGCCGACCATAGACGATTTCTGCATCTGGTGACTTATGAAATACTGCCGATATCTTCTCTAGTGCGTCTTTTACGTATATATCATCGGCGTTTATCCAACCAAGAATATCACCTGATGCACGTAAAAAACCACGGTTAACTGCGTCATATTGTCCTTTATCCTGTTCTGAATAGAACAGAAGACGTGGATCATTTTTATATCTGTTGATCACGTCCAGCGTATTATCTGTCGATCCACCGTCCATGATTATATATTCCAAATCAACGAAAGTCTGACCAAGAACACTCAGTATCGTATCCTCGATGTAGTTGCACTGGTTCAATGATGGTGTGATTATTGATATACGAGGTTCACTCAAGATTATCCAATCCTTTCTGGTAAGCAGCATATGCGCCGGCAACGATTGCGATCACAATAAAAAGCTGATTATAGGTTTCTGTACCTCCAACAATGAAAGGTATGATACTATAAGCGACAAATATCAACCCGAAGAGGCCGATCCTTTTGTAATACGATTCATGTCGTACCTTGAATAATCTTAAACATACTCTGACTGCAACAATACAAATAAGCAGAAAAGGAATTAAGCCGATAATACCTTGAGTATACAGAGTACCAAGAAAGAAACCATGACCTCCGAATCGTAAGTTCTGCATGAAGAAGTACTCTGGTGTACCCGGTATCCTGCCGCCGATCTCAGTTGCACCGACACCGACCCCGAATAATATATTTTTCTGGAACATCTCCCAGTACGTTGTAAAAAGCTCATAACGGAAAGAAGTCAATCTTTCCATATCAGAAGAAAAATATATCAAACGGTTGATCTGCTTGGAGAATAAGCCTATGTTCGGGCTCAAATACATGATAATTATCACAATCGTGAAAGCGATCAAAAAACGTTTTTTCTTGACCAATAAAGCCCATACTGCAAGTCCAACAAGGGTTCCGAGAACAAAATTACGGGTTGCACTGAGAACAAGACCGAATGCCAAGAAGCTCAACAATATGAACTTTGGTACGAATTTAATACGTGCAATATCTGACATTAATATAAGGATCCCGAATGGTGCGATCCAAAGAAGATAGCTCCTGACCGCACCTGTATACGGATCCGTTACCTTGGCCCAAAGACCGGTCAGTATCGTATCAGAAGCCAAAACACCGCTTCTTTGAAGACCTTCGATCATGCGATAGAATGGATCGATAAAGGCAGTTAATACCCCGGTAAAAGTGATTATCATAACCATGACCAACATAATTCTGGAAAGGCGGACCGAGAATGGCTGTTCCGTCTCAACGAGGTAAGCTACTGAAAAAAAGACTAAGAACATCATCAATTTGTCGTAGTAATATCTAATGCCGCCCATTTCCTGAGCAACTCCGACTACTGAACTAGCAGGCAAAGGGAATCTTACATAATTGAAGATCAGGACTCCAGCATACAGCACGAGTGGTACAAAGAATGGATTAGTTTTCATAGAGAAAATACCTGCTTTCCTCCTTGCGGTCATGTTTCTGAGGAATATTAGAAGAAACAAAATCACTATTATTGGTTCAGCAAGCCACACGATCCTTAATCTCAAAATTACCCCTAAAGAAAGTGGTGCGAACATCAATACCAGTAATATATAACAAATACTCTTTGGCTTATTGAAAATAAGGAAAAGTGAAAATACAATGATACCGATAAACAGCGTTTGAGTAAAACTGAAAACCCCAAACGTTATAACGACCCCGACAAGGAGCGCAAGAAAAACTATCAGGAGGTAGTAATTCAAGCGTGAGTCGAATATTTTTGGAAAGAAATTCTTAAAGGAAAGTGATAAGTTCATCCTACATCCTTGACAACATTATCGTTTACCTTCACTTCACTAACTCCATTGTTCCTTCGGTTCTCATAATAATAAAATAAGATAAGGATGATTGCAGAAAAAGCAAGTGAAAATGAGTATGATATAACGAGTAAACGAAAACTAACGTGATCCATGATGATCAACAAAGTAATGATAACGGAATTTAATGCCGCCTGAATGAAATGGTTTATAAAACAAAACTTGATCTGTCCTTTACCCATGAAGTAGTAGTAAGAAGGTACCGAGAAAAGATTTACTAGATATCCGAGCAGAATGACCCTTAAAGCAAAAACGATAGCAGCATTGAATTCGCTTGCGAGCCATAGCTTTAGAAGCGGCTCGCTAAGGATTATCAGAAACAAAAAAACAAAAACGCTAACCAGGCAATTCGTTCGATTGACGCTCTTCATGACATTAGTGATCTTCGTTCTGCTTTCACCGACCATCGCAGCCAACCTGCTCACCTCAGGCATCAGGGCGCTTATTCCGCGCTCAAACAGACTTCTTATCTGAAGAACGACTTTATTGGCGACCTCAAAATAAGCGACCTGGGCAAGACCGATATAGCGGGCGATCACGATCTTTATGAAAGGTTCAAGAAGCATAGAAAGTATCTTTGAGACCGTCATCGTGCCGCCGAACTTCAATAATTTTACAAGATACCTTTTCTCGTATGCAAACGGTTTATAGTACAATCCAATTCTCTTGATGATGAAGATGCTACTCAGTATGAGAATTGAAAGGAAAGATAAAGCCTGTCCCATATAAATGCCCCAGATCTTATACCCATTGATGAAGAATAGTACTGCCATGATCAAACCAATGAATCTTCCAACGAGTTGGATATAACTCGCTTGATCAAATCTGCCCAGACCTTTGAGTATCGCATTGACATAGTTGACGACCAGAATAAAAATAGAAAGAATCACAACGTAATGGAACAAAGCATGAAATCTTACGATATCAGCGCTTTGCAAATTAAGTATCGATGCAAAAAAATTTCCGAGCAGCGAGCAAGCGGCGCATAAAATAATACCGTTCACTATCAACAGATTCATCCCTGTTGATATATAGCGAACTGCATCTTCGATTTTCCCTTGCTGATACTTCTCAGAGACGTATTTTATGAGCGCTTCATCAATACCGAAATTGCCGATCGAACCAAAATAGATCAACACGCTCAATATCGCCCAAAGACCGTAAAGCTCGGCACCCAAGAAATGCAGGTAGACCGGATAAGCTACAACGCTCGTAATAACACTGCCGGCTGCAGCCAGTGAACCTGAAAATATGTTTTTTCTTAATTGTGACATGATCTCGTTATATTTTCTTTAAAAGAATGTCTCTTAATGACTCCCCACCAGCATCCCAATTTAAAACTTCTTCAAACCGTTCACGAGATGAACTGCACAATTCAATATAGGATTCTGTATCCCTTACCAGCCCTGCGATCTTGAACGCATAATCACTGCCCAAAGCATCAGCTGGCATTAGAAACCCATTCACCCCATCTCTTATAATCTCAGAAATTCCTCCGGTGTTCCTTGCCAGAACAGGTACACCATAGGCATTTGCTTCACACAACACCAGACCGTAGCATTCTTCTCTTGACGGCAAAATTATGAAATGAGCATTCCGGTACAGACAATCTAATTGCTGAGCATCAACGGATACATTCTTGTCCAGAAACGGAAAAATCTTCATCTGTGCATGCCGGAACTTTTTTGGAGGTACACAACCTACAACTGACAGATTTGATTCTATCCCCATATCATTAAGGGCAATGAAGGTTTGGAAAACCGTTTCTCCTCCCTTCCGGTACCAGTCCTTAGCGATAAAAAGAAGCTCCAATGGTATTGTCAGTCTATTATCGATCCCGCGTTTTTCAGGGATAGTGTCAAAATTAGCGCCAAATGGTATTACTTTGACCTTTTCTGTTTCTATGTTATAGTCGTTAACCGCTGAACATGCCGCCCACTTAGATGCAAAACATATAAAAGCGCACCGCTTGAAGGCATTGTTTTCCATAGAATTACCATCTCTAATAGACTCAGCACATAACTTTTTGAAGTAGTAATCAACCATGATCGCAAAAGTAGCATCCAACCAGACTACGATCGGCAAATCCGTTTTTAGATGGGCTATAGGGATCGTGGATGGACTAAAGATCAAATCGAATTCAGATCGACTCAGTTTTTCTTCGATCTGTTGCGCATACCATGCACCCATTTCTTCAGTCCGCTCTGCAAGGTACTGCTTGTGATGAAGTTTATAATAGAATCTTTTGACATGATGACGGAACGTTACCCTACTTGTTAAGTTGCCGACATATGTAACACCACCGATATATTTATTCACCGTTTTGGCGATATAATACTCTAATCCAGACCAGGTATTTCTATCCGATGGGTCATTTACCGTAACGTAAGCGACTCTAAGATGCCCCATCATTGTGTATGATAACTATCAACTTTTTTTGTCTGGTTGTCCTATGGATCGGTACCAATCTATCGTCTTTTTTAAACCATGTTCAAAACTTGTCTTGGCCTTGAACCCAAACATCTTTTTGGCTCTTAAAGTGTCGAGCATCCTCCGTGGTTGCCCATCGGGTTTTGAAGCATCCCAGACGATACGACCGTGAAAATCCGTTAACTTGGCGATCAGTTCCGCCAATTCCTTAATCGAGAGCTCAAAACCCGCACCAATATTTACGGGGTCGGGATTATCATAGTGCTCGGTTGCCAGAATAATCGCTTCGGCGCAATCTTCAACATAGAGAAATTCCCTCGATGCCTTGCCCGTTCCCCAGACCACTATTTCTTTTTTGCCTGCAATGACTGCATCGACGCATTTTTTTATTAGCGCAGGGATAACATGTGACGTAGCTGGGTCAAAATTATCGCCTGGTCCGTAAAGATTGACAGGCATTAAGAAAATCGAGTTAAAACCGTACTGTTTCCGGTATGCCTGCGATTGTACAAGCAACATTTTTTTTGCCAGACCGTAGGGAGCATTCGTTTCTTCGGGATACCCATTCCATAGGTCCTTTTCTTTAAATGGTACAGGGGTAAGCTTGGGATAGCAACATATCGTACCAATGGCAACGAATTTGTCAATATTATACTGTCTCCCGTACTCCATGAGCTGCGCACCCATTATTAGATTATCGTAGAAAAACTCACCTGGATGATCTTGATTTGCACCGATTCCGCCAACTCGGGCAGCAAGATGTATCACAATATCGGGTTTTATTTTTTGGTACATCCTCAATACACCTTCAGGCGTCCGCAAATCATAATCATCAAGGTCAGCGACTGAGATGCAGTGATACTTCTGACGTTCTAGTTCGTTAACCAAATGATGACCAAGAAAACCCTTGCCGCCAGTAATACAGATGCGCTTATCCTTCATTCTATCCTCTTTCGCTCGATGTGTTGGCTAGCGGGAACCGCTCAGGATATCGACCGGTATAACAAACAATTCAATATAGCTTGTACTGCCAATATTTGTGGGATTCGCAATAGCAAATGCATCGATTTGATTCTTCTTGCTGTCGAGGATTTTGATCTTCAGGGGTGCCTCATGCGCCTGGATTTGTTGGATTATATTGTTTATCGTCGTTTCACGCAGCGACTCGACGAAAAGTTCTTCCAGGTCCATGTCAAAGATCTTTTCAGGTTCGTATTTGAATAATTCTATAGCCCGCTGGTTCGCATCCATTACCTTGTAGTCATCAGACCCGATAAAAAGAATGGGGATCCTGGCATCGTCGAAAAGGCGCTCGTATTTCGTCATTGTTTCGGCCTGCTGCTCAGTATCCAGAACCGGTTCGCGTAAATAATGGACAAGACCTCCACCTCCGGCAAAGACTTGAGGATATACGCTGCAGGTCAATCTCTGTTTTAAACCCCTGAAATGGATCGCATCGCTGGCTGGTTCACCAGTGTCGCGAGCCTGTTTTCCCGGGCAATCATCGAGCGCATGGTCAGCACAGTGAAAGACCTTATAGCATTTCTTCCCGATAACCTCATTAACGCCCTTACCCAATTTTTGGAAGGTCGCAAGATTTGCACGCAGTACCGTATAGTCAAAATCTGTAACAAAAAGCGGGTCTTCGATCGCATCAACTGTCGCTTCCCATTCTTTTTTCGCAGCGGTTACTGCGAGTAGTAACCGGCGGTTTTCGCGCGCAAGCTCTCCCTGGCGTAAAGCACGCTCGGCAACACTTCTAACCTTTGCCTCACTCAATGGTTTGATCAAATAGCCGCTGATATCAAGAACCTGGCCCTTTGCCATGCTTTCAGGAAATGCATAAGTTGTTACAAGAACTATTTCGGTTCCAGGATAAGTTTTCTTTATATCCCTGACCAGTCTATCATAAGCAATCTCCCTAATATACACATCGATGAAAACAAGATCGAACTTTTCTTCACGACACTTGACAACCGCACTGCTCGGGACATCGCAGAGAATGACCTTATGACCTTCCTTTTCCAGTGTCTTGCTGATAGATGCAATGAGGTCGTCCTCATGGCTTACAACTAGTATCTTGGCCTTCATCATAATCCTCCCTGAATACCTGCATTTTTCGACGCTAAAAAGTATTTAAAAAATATTATCATTATAATCAAACAAACTCGCTACCGTATCGATAAATTACCTAAATGAACATATGACCCCAGTAAACAAAAGTATATATATATTTCCAATGCTGTCAATTGTTTATACGAAATTCCCCTTGCATTTTTTTCAAAATTAGGTATACTTTTCGATAGTGATCGAACTGAGAAATTTTGTTCACAATATCCGCCCTTATAAACCAGGCAGACCGATCGAAGAAGTGGTGCGACAATTAGGTATTAAAGAGCAAATTATCAAATTGGCATCCAATGAAAATCCGCTGGGACCATCACCAAAGGCGGTCGAGGCGATCACCAAAGCTGCCGGCAATGTAAATCTCTATCCCGACGATAACTGCTTTTATTTGAAGCGAAAAATGGATGAGAAGTTTGGCCAACCCCCCGAAAATATCATCATCGGAAGCGGTTCTGTGGAATTGATCGAGCTTATTTTCAAGGCATACGTCAATCCGGGCGATCAGGTGATCATGAGTGAACCTTCATTCATCATGTACAAAATCGCCTGTCAGATTTTTGGCGGAGAACGTATCGCTATCCCGCTCAAGGATTTTCGACATGATATTAAGGCAATGTCCCGGGCCATAAGTCATAAAACGAAAATAGTCATCCTCGACAATCCCATCAATCCGACTGGAACGATAATCAAGAAAGACGAATTTGAAAATTTCCTGAAAGAACTACCGGAGAGTGTCCTCCTTGTTCTCGATGAAGCGTATCGAGAATATATCGAAGATGAAAATTATCCTGATTCACTGCAGTATATAAACAAATATAATAACATCATCATCCTCCACACGTTTTCAAAGATTTATGGACTCGCCGGGCTACGTGTGGGCTACGGATTTTCCACCGCTGAGATAATCGGCGCGCTCATGAAAGTACGCTTACCTTTCAATGTCAACCTCATCGCACAAATCGCAGCGACTGCTGCGCTTGATGATAAGGAATACGTTAAAAAGAGCCTGAAGAATAATGAGGCAGGCAAGAAATACCTTTACCAGGAATTAGATCGCCTGAACCTGAAGTACACGCCGACTTATGGTAATTTCATACTCGTTCACTTTATAGGTGATGTGCAACAGATATTTGAAAAAGCTCAGCAAAAAGGACTAATTTTAAGGACTGTGCGTGAATACGGACTACCGGATTCTTTACGCATAACTATCGGCACACCTGCACAAAATAAAAGATTAATCGACAACCTCCAAAACCTCATTTAGATGAAATCGTTCAAAGAGCTTATCGCCGTAGCTAAGAAAAGCGGTAAGAAAAAATGTGTCGTTATCATGGCACAGGATACTGCTGTACTCGAAGGGATCAAATTAGCCCAGGATCAGAACTTGATCCATCCAATTCTGGTCGGTGATGAATCGGTAATAAAAGAACTTTGTAAAAAAATCGGTCTCGACATCGCTAATGCAGAAATCCACGACACAATAGAAGAAAACATGGCTTTGAAAAAGGGCATTCTCCTGGTCAAAGATCACGGTGATTTCCTGATGAAAGGGATGATTTCCACCTCTGCCTTTTTAAAAGGAGTGCTCAACCGGGAATGGGGTCTGCGGACCGGAAAAATCCTGAGCCACATCGCGGTTCTTGAAGTACCCAGTTATCATAAACTGATCTTCATGTCTGACGGCGGGATGAACCCAAAGCTCGATTTCAATATACGACTCGATATAATGAAAAACGCCATCAGGACACTACATTCATTGGGTATTAAAGAGCCCAAGATCGGGTTGGTCGCGGCAAGCGAGACTATTCATCCTGATATGCCGGAGACAACCGATGCCGCAGAAATTGTCAAGCTTTTTAATAAAGGTGAAATAAAAGACTGTATCATAGAAGGCCCGTTTGGATTCGATGTTCCGATCTCTAAACAAGCAGCAGAGCACAAGAAAATCCAGAGCCGTATCGCAGGCGACGTTGATTTCCTCCTCATGCCAAGTATCTCAGCCGCTAATATCTGGGCAAAAGGGTTGATCATCTTTGCAAATGCAAAAGCAGCTGGTATGATTGCCGGCGCGGCTAAACCTGTAATAATGCTGTCCCGGGCCGATAAGCCTGAGACCAAGTTGAATTCCATCGCACTCGGTGTTGCTCTATCGACCCCCAGTTTATCGAGTTCCTGAATTCTATAAGCTGCTCTTTTAATCCCCGGTTATATGTCAGTAAATAATATTGTAAATACCGAGGCAATCTCTAATATCCTGAAAACGCGCAGAGAAGCGAGTGTAAAAGGACTCGCTGGTTCGTCGCAGGAACTTTTCATACTCAGTCTTACAAAATATTTTCCCCAGGTCATTTTCGTTGTCAATGAAGATCGCATAGCTGATCGATATCAACAACTAAAAGAGCTGGAGCCCGGATCACTACGGATCGATGAAGACCACCCGTATTATCTGCCGGCGCATGTCATTATAACAACGCGCCACTTTATAGAAACGAAACTATTCACAAAGGAAAAGGTAGTTTTTTCCAAAGATCAAATGATCGATCTCGATGATATCATAAAGAGACTGGATCAGCTCAATTATTCAAGAGAGGACATCGTCGAAGAAACTAATGAATACGCACTGCGTGGCGGAATCCTCGATATTTATGAGCCGGGCAGCGAGCCGATCAGATTGGAACTTTATGGCGATCGTATCTTTTCGGTGCGTAGATTCAACATCCAGACCCAGCGTTCAGTTGAATCGGTTGCTGCTGCGACGCTTGAACTCGCGAAACCACAGGCAGCAAGACCATTTCTGCAATTGATCAGCCCGGAAGCTGTCGTAGTAAGCGAGATGGATATCGATTTGGATGTCTCCCATATCGTAATAAACCCAACTGGTGAAGTCGCTTATGACTTTGTCTATCCTCTTGAGTACTTTGGTGATATTGCACGATTGAAAAATGATCTAGGAAAAAAGAACTTTGTTTATAAATTTTTTATCGCTCAAAAGACCCTGGGTGAGCGATTGAAGACATTACTCGGTGATATAGAGATATATAATTACCCGCTGCATCATGGTTTTCTTGACCGACAGGCAAGGATAATGTACATCACAGAGAAGGAGATCTTTGGAGAATTCCCGCATAAGAAACCTGTTTATAAAGGGTTGTTTATCGACGACCTGATGGGACTTAAAGAAGGTGACTATGTCGTCCATTCTGACTACGGTATCGGGCAATTCAAGCGATTAGTCCTTATCGATTTTGAGAACAGAAAAGTGGAATGCTTGCGTATAGATTATGCTGGTGCTGACAGAGTATTTTTACCGATAGAAAAAATAAATCTGCTCGAACGCTATATAGCAACGCTTGAGCGACCGCCAAAACTCTCCAAACTGGGCAGTGAAGTATGGTTGAAGGCCAAGAGTCGTGCGAAAAAAGCAACGGAGCGTCTCGCCCTCGATTTACTGCAGCTATATGCGCGCCGGTCCACGGAAAAAGGTTTTTCCTTTGCTCGGGATACACTTGAAATGAATGAGCTCGAAGCATCATTTCCTTACGAAGAAACACCCGACCAGAAAAAGGCGATTCAGCATGTCAAAAAAGATATGGAAATGCCAAAACCTGCCGAACGGCTCATTTGCGGCGATGTAGGATACGGGAAAACTGAGATTGGTTTGCGCGCTGCTTTTAAAGCCGCTCTCGACGGTAAACAAACGATGCTTCTGTGTCCGACGACTTTGCTCGCCTTCCAGCACTATATGACATTCAAGAAAAGACTCGAGCCATTCCCGATTACTGTTGAGATGGTCTCACGCTTTCGTACAAAGGAAGAATTAGAAACAGTATTGAAGAGCATCGCCCAAGGCAAAACAGATATCGCTATCGGAACGCATCGGCTCCTCCAGCCGGATATACAATTCAAAGATCTGGCACTTCTCATCATCGACGAAGAACAGCGCTTCGGGGTCGTTCAGAAGGAGAAGATAAAAAACCTTAAACCCGGCATCGACACATTTTATTTGTCAGCCACACCGATACCAAGGACTCTTTATATGGGCCTGACCGGTCTCAAAGACATATCGAATATTTATACCCCGCCGCCAGGAAGAAAGGATATCGTCACAAAAATTTTGTATTATGACGAAGAGGAAATAAAAAAGATCATAGAACATGAATTATCGCGTGGTGGACAGGTGATATTCATCCACAACCGCATTCAAACGATTGAAACAGTAAGGACGAAACTTCACCGGATATTACCAGAATTGAGAATATGCTTGCTCCATGGTCAAATGCGGGAAGACATCACCGCAAAACGCATGGTGGATTTCCTGGCTGCAAAGTACGATCTCCTTTTATCGACCGCGATCGTGGAATCAGGACTTGATATGCCGCGTGTCAACACGATTATCGTTGATTTTGCCCACCGGTTCGGACTCGCTGATCTTCACCAACTCCGCGGCAGGATAGGCCGGTCTGATATCCAGGGATTTGCATACTTTATCATACCATCACGTCGACGTATCACCGAGGAAGCGAACAAGAGATTGAGTGCGCTGGCATCATATACTTCACTCGGCTCGGGTTTTAGATTGGCGCTGCGTGATATGGAGATAAGGGGAGTCGGTAATTTGCTCGGAAAAGAACAATCCGGCCATATTAATTCGATCGGCTACCGGCTGTACATGAAAATACTCGGCAAATCGATCAGTGAAATACGCGGCAAAAAGGTCGTTTATGAACCTATCCTCGATCTTAAAATGGAAGCTTATTTCCCGAGTTCCTATATTGAAAAGACTTACGAACGGACTGCACTTTATAAACGACTTCTCGATGTCGAATCGAAATTCGAGCTTGATAAGATCAAAGAAGAGATCCTCGATCGCTTTGGGAAATATCCTAAAGAAGTCGATAATCTGTTCACACTTTCAGGGATACGTTTACGCGCCCGGGAGATCGGCGCAACTGAAGTTGTCCGGCGCATGAAACATGTCGTCTATTACAAAGAAGGTAAAATAATAAAGGAAGGTCGCTTACCCCGGGCTTGAGACCTTGACTTTCCGTATCCTGTATATAAAATGGAAATGGAGGTATTATGGAGAAGAAATTTAAAGCACTGAGAACAATTTCAGTGATATTTAAAGTCATAGCCTGGTTCATCGCGGTCATGAGTATCATAGGTTTTGTAGTTATGCTCGTAGGCGGTGCGGCTCTGTCTCAATACAGCCATCGGTATGGCGGACCTGGGATGCTAGGGCCGCTTGGTGGGATCGCCATGGCTTTTTATATATTGATCTTTGGTGCACTGTGGTTCATTGGCTTGCTGGCTGGCGCTGAGATAATCCTTGTCATCCTGGCGATCGAAGAAAATACCCGCGCGCTAAAACCACAGACATAGCGAGATTGCCGCACTCCCTTCGGTCGCTCGCAATGACATAGTAACCCCGTACGACTTTGTTTTGCCCCGATGTTTATAACTACGGGACAAACAGGGCAGGTTTAATTACTAAATTACTTAATAACTTGCATTCTTTACTATATTCCGAATTCGGTGCGGACCGCACCTATCGCATCCATCACCCTTTCTTTCTTGACGACAACATTCAATGCGGACATCGATGCATTGATCATCTCGATATTTATCTTCCTTTCAGACAACTGTGCAAAGATCTTAGCGGCAACGCCCGGCGTTGATGATAATCTTGAACCATAGATCGTGATCATCGCGCAATCACGGTCAACGATGATATCTTTAATACCGAATTTTCCTTTTAACCCGGTCAGAACCCGGCAGACATCTTCAAGATTGATTTCAAGAACTGCTAAAGAAATGTCGGCATATCCTTTACCGAGTGAACAGGTCGATATCAATTCGATATTCAAACCTTGTTGACCCAATGCACTGAAAATATCCGCAGCCACCCCAGGACGATCAGCAACGCGATGCAAAGTAACCTTGGCAAGCTGTGTGTAATCAATACCCTCAACAATGTGTTCCATTACTCTCCACCTCCTTTGCCTAGGCTATTGAATAACCTGGCTACCTATCGAGCAATGATGAACTTCTCAATAGCTTCATCCCGACTATCTTGATTTCTTACAAGCGCTTTGACTAAATATACGCCATTACTGATCTCATCACCATATTCATCATGACCGTCCCAAAAAATTTGATTATAGCCGGCCTGGATCGGCCTATCCGATATTGTTTTTATGAGCCGACCGGCGATCGTGAATACTTTCATATCTGCCAAACCGGCATTAGATGCATTAAAGGTAAACCACGCACCCGTATTGTCTTGAATCGGATTGGGGTAGATAAGAAAATTATCGAGCGAAATCCTGCCGTAGAGCTCGGCATTAAGGATAATGGTCTCCACAGTCTGATTATAGTAATTGTCCGAAACATAAATCGTCAGCGTATCGACTGCTTCAGGAAGAACAAGATCAACCTTGAATTCACCAGACGTATAAGAGTTCCTATCGTACATGAAATTATCCCGTAGATCTATTTTATTCTCAACATCCTGGTTAATATAGAGATAAAACCCACGAGTATCGTGTACTGAATTGAGCAAATTTATACCGCTGCTGTCAGAAACCCGGCCCGTCAAGGTGAATTCCTTTTCCACCCAGTCGTCATTTGCCAGTGGTTTTGCTCCCTCATAAAGTGCAACTTCAGGACCCACGTCATCAGTCGACGGTGCCGCGCTGCCAAAAACAAGTGTTGAATCGTGAAAACCCGTCTCATTATTTATAAAAGAACTCAATTTTATCACGGGTCTATGGGTCGTCACGATGCGCGGTGCGATCAATACTGCCGTATCATTGTCCCAGTAGCCGTGATAGATCTCCTTACCGTCTACGAAATATTCAAAACCTACCCATGAATTCGTGCCGTTCTGAACCATCCTGTAGACCCGGTGGCTTATCTTATCTGCGGTCGTTTCATTGAAACCTTCAATCGTCGTTGTATCGCGCACAAATGCTTTAAGATAGGATCTTTGCTCATCGCTGATGACCGTTAATTTATCGACCGGCCTTAAAGATTCGGGCTGTGCTGACATAGCGATCTGCGCCATTGGTTTTCGCATCTTTGTCGCCGGGTCGCCGATTAAAAGATAATGCAAATACCAGAAACCATCACGGGCAACAAAACAGCACTCACCCATATTCATATTAGTATCCGGCTCGGTAAGGCAGCTTATCAAAATCTGACCGATCACGACATTGGGTCCGCAATTCGTTCCAGCAGTCGCGGCCAAGGTGCCGATCGCACCGTCTTTGATCCTGACAAATTGCTCAGCGATACATTCATAATCAGAATCATCAAAACGGCCGACTGTGCACGAGCCAAAATAGTACAGAAAATTACGGCGCTTATTACGAACCAGCGGTATATGGGTATCATAGAACAGCCCTTCATGAGCAAGGTCATGCATATTCCCGTGTCCAAAATAAAAACCTGCATAAGCACCTTTGTTCAACTCTCGGATAAAGGCATTGCGGGCAGAGACTTTCTCGGTCTGCCCGGTATACGGTGGATAGGGCAGATAGCTCACCATATAGACCTTGGCAAAATCATAAAAAGAATCCGGCGTCCAGGGTATAAGTTCTTCGCAAGCCCCACAGTGCAGATACGGACCTTCCCAATTAGTACCGTATTCATCATCGCCAGCCAGAATTATCCTCTTATTCCAGATACCGTCGATCTCCTGGGTTTCGTAAGCGGTCAGTTTCTCGATGAAATCTCGCACTTCACTGTTAGTGCGCACGGTAATTCGTCCGAGGATCATAGCCTCACCGGTATTGTCGAAATTTGCATATTCACCTTCGTAGATCACATTCGATGCGGGTGGAATGCCGGCATTACCGGAAAGAGTCGAACCCCGCTCATACATCGGTATATAATTCGGAGGATTTTCCTTGCCGAGATTGTTTTTATAATCATACGTCGCATCACCAACAAAAAGAACATAGGTCGGTACGGTTGTCCAGTTATTTGTAGTATGGTATAAGAAATGTTTTATCGCCAGCGGATCGAATTTACCATAAGAAAAATCATTGAATATTTCATCGACTCTGATGATCTTCGTCGAATAATCACGCCTTCGATGATCAGCCAGGGGCATAATCGCATTATAGAAATCAGGATGAGTGATTATCAGGTATTCACATCCGTTCGATACAGTTCTCAGATTCCCGGGATTGCAGTCCTGTAAAATTGTAGGTTTGGCAAATGCAACTCTCGAAAAATAGAGCAGTTGTATTGAATCGACCGTGCCGGACAATTGTAATCGATTATTATTTAAAACATAACCGCTCAGGATTCTCGGTTTTCGGTTATCGGTAATATCAAGAATCACCGGGTCAGACCCGGTATTCGAGCACGCCACTGAATAATCCTGGGGACTTGTGAGTAAACCATGGAAAGGCTCATCCATAATAGTCAGTCTCTGGTACTGCAAATCCACCCCGTTGAAATATGCGGTCAAAGAACCAGAACTGCCTGAATACCGGGAAATAGTAAATATAAGGGTGGATGAATCGCCACTGAGTGTACCAGCTCCGTTAAGATAGTGGGGCGGTAAGTAATCACGTACGGTCAAGCCGAGTGTATCATGTAAGAATACACTACCATTGATATCGGCTTGATAGATGAAAGAGCTGTGATTCAAAGTAAAAAGACCCAGTTTTATCTCGGCTAAACCCGCGGCATGCAAATGCTCCATATTTATCGAACCGCTGCCAACCGCACCAGCGCCAGGAGACACATTGAGCCAATACCAATTAGTGCCGGAACGTGTCGGGTTGGTGACATCTTGTTCAAAATGCAGAATCTCATCGACCAGTGTATCGGGGGTCGAACCGTTCCATGCCCCATCAATCGCTGACATTCTTTGACCGTTGTTACCCCCGAATGTAAACCAATAAGCATTGCTGACCGCATAGCCATTTTCAAACCAGTTGATTACTGTATCGCAATAATAATGGTTTGCTGCACAGCCATAGAATAACAGGTAATCCTGCGCGTCAAAACTATGATCATCCTCGCCATTAACATATACTGGTACCTCAACGAGCGAATCATTGAATACACTCTGGACATCCCGGGGTAGAAGTTCAAATGCAGCAGTATAGATCTTCATAGTCTGAGGATCGAGCTGTGCCGGGTCTATATCGGCTGCCTCGAGCACCTCGTGGTCGATCTTGAAAAGTCCTTCTTCATCAACTTCGATCTTGTACCAGATGCCGGTTTCAAAAGGATTATTAATGAGCTGCAAAGGCTCTCTGCGCCAGTTCTTGCACTGATCGAAATTAATTATCGTCCGGCGGTAAATATCTTCAAAACCATGATCCATAATCGGCTTGTTCTTGGGCGACCCTTCATACCGGACATGGATAGTGAAACTCTTGATAACCCTCAATTCTCTTTTGACCGGGTTATACTGGGCAGGATTGACTCTTACATTTACCGTGTAAATGTCCCGAAAATACCCTGGCTGTGATATTTCGATAAGGTTTTCCGGAAAGAATACGTTCTTCTTGTAGACATCTGACAGGATCGTTTCTGCCTTTTGCTGAAACCGCTCTTCGATACCCGGCATGGTAACCGGACTGATATCGATATTCTTATATATCTCTTCGCGGCCCTTTGTTATCGTTATGTCAAAATCGCTATCTTGAGGTAATCCGATTCTATAGACTATCGACTGAAGGTCTGGCTCGCCTGTTTTGTTTAAACGTACACCATCTGCAAATCCTGTTTGAGACGGAGTCTCTAACCGCGATGATATGGACTGATCCCGGCTTGGCTGGTCAACCGTATATGTTATCTCGAGACCCTTGGTGCCGAGTTCTGTTACACTTGAGCCACTAACTAACACTAATGTCAAACACAGGCTAATCATTTATTTTCCTCGCTTCGTCAACTAACATAATAGGAATATCATCCTTGATTTGATATGCAAGATTGCATTTATGGCATATCAATTCATTGTCTTTGTTTTTGTATTCTAATTCGCCCTTGCATTTTGGACAAACAAGAATTTCTAAGAGCTCTTTTTTAAGCATGATGCCTCCTGAATATTTAAAAAGGAAAACTTCATCAAATGAATAATTATCTCTTGCGCATCGAACGGCGCACAGTGTATCGCGCTATCAATATCATTTTTCAGAAACTTCTCTGGCCTCGATCCGAGGCAGATATTCCAACAACCCTCCAATAAGCACCTGCATTTCATAGTATGACATTTCAATGTACAAGTTAAGTTTACCAATTTTTTTCTTGGTGTCAAGACTAATAATATTGACTACAGTGCTATCAACCTCAAAAGCTATTCTTCCGCCAGGTATGATCTTCTCCCGTAATGATATTTCAATATAAGGTGCTGATGCACCATCAAATTTTATTTTCGCGCTCTTGATATTCTGTTGATCAAAAAGACTGTCGGCCAGGTACACGGGACTTGTCTTCTGATCGTTCAAATATGCAACTTTATGAGCAGTTCCTTTTTCTTCCGCTACCCGGTATGCGATCAGCCGCCGATTGAGCAGCATTTCTCTGATATCCTCTATATTATATTGTTTTGGTACAGTCAGCATCATATCCTCTTTGACTTTCTTTAACCGGTAATCGATCTCGAATAATTCCATGCGCCGCTTCATTGGTTTGACATATTCAAAATCTGAATTCAATAAGTAACTCCGCCACTGGGAAATAGGCGGCTTGAGAATCTTCTTTTTATTATAATCGGACAGTTCGATCTTCCAGTAAACTGAAGAATCAGGTAACCCGGTCCAGATCTCTTCGGGCAGGTAATTACGCGCCGATATCTTTAAACGACCGGTTATTTCTTTCCAGCGATCGGGTGCGATAAAAGGAATGTTAGCTTTGAAATTATATAGAAAACCTTCTTCAAAACCGATATACTCGAAGTTATCGAATTCCAAAACACGAGTGATCTGCGTAAGGGCGTCTGATTCTTCACCTCTTGTTGAAAGCCCCCACTTACCTTCTGATCTGCTGTATTGCATATCCCCCAGACCAAAGTATTCAAAATTAATAGTTTGCCCGGCAGCATACCATGTACCTTTGTTATGTTCGATCCGTTCTATTATACAATCGCCTTGCGCTTGTGTGTATACGGTCTGCGTTTGCAGTGAATTACGATAGCTAAATGACCTCTGTTTTGTAAAATTACCGATCCACTGCTCGATGTCTTTTTCCGGTTGAGGGATGTATTTTGAATAATGAACGCAACCAAGACAAATAAAGAATAAAATAAACATCGGTTTTCGCATTTTCTTATTCTAATCAGGACTGGTTGAAAATCAAGGGTTTTATGTGTTTTTCCCTATTGACAACTTTCAGTTTTTACATATAATAATAGTCTGTTTTAAAAATTCGAAAGTAACTTGGAGGTATTGTAAAGCCCACGTGGCCGGACCTGCACTTGTACGCCTGGATAGCTCAGTCGGTAGAGCACATCCTTGGTAAGGATGAGGTCGCGGGTTCAATTCCCGCTCCAGGCTGGTAATGGATAAAATATCCATTACGTTGATTACGGTGATGGTCTTGAAGATAACGGTGATATGTTAAGATACGTTTTATCTCTGTGATCTTATTTTGAATCACTGTATTCGATGACTGAACGAAGTGATGTTATAAGGAGGAATTGTATGGCGAAGGAAAAGTTTGATCGAACGAAGCCGCATGTTAACATCGGTACGATCGGGCATGTTGATCACGGGAAGACGGCGTTGACCGCGGCGATTACGAAGGCTTTGGAGAAGAAGGGTTTAGCGAAGTTTGTGTCTTACGATGAGGTTGCCAAGGCGTCGGAGTCGCAGGGTCGTCGGGATGAGACGAAGATTTTGACGATTGCGATCGCGCATATTGAGTATGAGACTGAGAATCGGCATTATGCACATATCGATTGTCCGGGGCATGCGGATTATATCAAGAATATGATCACTGGTGCGGCGCAGATGGATGGTGCGATATTAGTGGTCAGTGCGGTCGATGGTCCGATGCCGCAGACGCGTGAGCATATTTTATTAGCGCGTCAGGTTAATGTGCCTTCGATCGTTGTTTTCATCAACAAGGTAGATGCGGTCAGTGATCCGGAGATTTTGGATTTAGTTGAGTTAGAGGTGCGTGAGTTGTTATCGAAGTATGAGTTTCCCGGTGATGATATTCCGGTCATTCGGGGTAGTGCCTTGCAGGCGATGCAGGCTACAGGTGGGGTCGATGATCCGGCTTATGAGAGTATTTGGAAGTTATTGGCGGCGGTCGACAGTTATATTCCGACGCCCCAGCGTGAGGTTGAGAAGCCGTTTTTATTAGCGATCGAGGATATTTTTTCGATCACGGGTCGTGGTACGGTCGTTACCGGTCGTGTTGAGCGGGGTCGTTTGACGCCCGGTGAGGAAGTTGAGATCATCGGTTTTGGCAAGCGTTTCAAGACCGTGGCGACTTCTTTAGAGATGTTCCGCAAGATTCTTGATCAAGGTGAGGCGGGTGACAATGTCGGTATTTTGTTGCGTGGTGTGGCCAAGGATGATGTTTACCGGGGCATGGTTGTATCCAAGCCCGACAGTATCAATCCGCACCATCGTTTTAATGCCGAGGTTTATGTCCTAAAAAAGGAAGAAGGTGGCCGTCATACGCCGTTTTTCAATGGTTACCGGCCGCAGTTCTATGTCCGGACGACCGATGTTACTGGTATTGTGAAGTTGCCCAAGGGAGTTGAGATGGTAATGCCTGGTGACAATGCGAATATTGAAGTCGAGTTGATCACGCCGGTGGCTATTGAGCAAGGCCTGCGTTTTGCGATCCGCGAAGGCGGCAGAACGGTCGGCGCTGGCGTCGTAACTAAAATAATAGAATAATGAGAGTAATAATAACCTTAGCTTGCCAGGAGTGTAAAAACCGGAATTATACGACTACCAAGAACAAGAAAAAACAAAATCGTCTGGAAGTTAAAAAATATTGTCGTACTTGTCGCAAGCACACCTTGCACAAGGAGGTAAAATAGGCCTGTAGCTCTAACGGCAGAGCATCCGGCTCCAAACCGGAGGGTTGGGGGTTCAAATCCCTCCAGGCCTGTAGCAAAGAGCCTACTGTGATAAGAAAAATAATAGATTATATCAAAAAGGTTTATACGGAAATGCGCAAGGTAACGTGGCCTACGCGTCGTGAATTGATAAACTCAACGATCGTCGTCATTGTCATATCAGCTATCGTTGCGGTTATCATCTATCTCTTCGATCTTTTCTTCTCAAAGGGACTCGCACTAATAGTCAAATAGATCATGGAAAAAGCCGAAGAAAAGTTGATGCAATGGTTTGTTGTCCATACGCTGACTGGACACGAGCAAAAAGTCAAAAGGATACTCGAAAAGACTATTAAGGAAAAAAATCTCGACCAAGCCTTTGGCAGGATCGTTATCCCAGTCGAAAATCTCGTTAAGGTTCGAAAAGGCAAGCGGGTGATTGAAGAAAGACGCCTGTATCCCGGATATCTGGTCATTGAGATGGAAGGCAATGATGAAAATTTGCGTTTGGTCAATTCGGTTCCTGGTGTAACGCATTTTCTTGGCTCTAAAACTAAACCGATACCTCTTGTCAAAGAAGAAATAGATGCCCTGCTGGTTCAAGTTAAGGAATCAAAAGAAAAGGTGGTCACGAAAATACCCTTTACCAAAGGTGAAAGGGTGACCGTCACCGATGGTCCTTTTACCGACTTCATCGGCACGGTCGAAGATGTTTTTCCAGACCGTGAAAAGGTCAAAGTTTTGGTGGCAATATTTGGTCGAACCACACCAATTGAATTGGGGTTCCATCAAGTAAAAACTATGTGAGGAAATATATGGCAAAGAAAGTTATTGCAACCGTTAAGTTACAGATCCCGGCCGGAAGCGCTACTCCTGCGCCGCCTGTTGGTCCAGCTCTTGGACAACACGGCGTGAACATAATGGAATTCTGTAAGGCTTTCAACGCGGAGACTAAAAATCTATCCGGCTTAATTGTTCCAGCAGTGATAACTATATACAACGACCGGTCCTTTACCTATATATTGAAAAGCCCGCCTGCAGCTATTTTACTGAAACAGGCTGCGGGTATAGCAAAAGGCTCACCTGTTCCACATCAGGAAAAAGTAGGCAAAGTAACAAAAGCACAAGTAAGAGACATCGCCGAACGTAAATTTAAGGATTTAAACAGCGACACCATCGAACAGGCAATGAAAATTATCGAAGGCACGGCAAGGAGTATGGGGATTAATGTGGAGGATCAATGAAAAGGTCAAAACGGTATCGGGAAAACAAAGCAAATATAGAAGATAAAAAATATTCGTTAAAGGAAGCGATTGAAAAAATCAAACAGCAGGCGAAAGCGAAATTCGATGAGTCTGTCGATATGTCTTTGAAACTAAACATAAATCCAAAAAAGACCGATCAGTTCATAAGAGGTATATCGAACCTGCCACACGGAACTGGGAAAAAGAAAAAGATTCTTGTCTTGACCAAAGGCGAGAAAGTAGAAGAAGCGCAGAAAGCAGGCGCTGATTATGTTGGTTTTGACGAGTATATTGAGAAGATCAAAGGCGGTTGGGCTGATGTAGATATCATTATCGCAACTCCGGACGTCATGTCTGATGTCGGCAAATTGGGTAAGATCCTTGGGCCCAAAGGACTCATGCCTTCACCAAAAGTCGGTACTGTTACTTTTGAGGTTGCGACCCAGGTGCAGGCTTTAAAAAAAGGAAAGGTCGAATTTAAAACTGATAAAACTGGTTGTCTTCATATCGCAGTTGGCCGGGTCTCTTTTGACGTGGATAAATTATCTGAAAACATCGTGGTTCTTTTAGAAGATCTGCTCGCCGCAAAACCGTCGAGCATAAAGGGACAATTTGTTAAGTCAATGACCATCTCATCGACGATCGGTCCAGGGATCCTACTAGACGAGAAAAACGTCTTGGATGAAGCCCGAAAAGGAGGTCTATAATGCCATCACAGAAAAACGAAAAATACCTGAATGAGACAGCCGAACATCTGAAAACAGGAAAAGCATTCTATTTCACTGATTTTACAGGTTTAACTGTTGAGAATATGGAACAACTGCGTCGCGAATTGAAAGAGAATAACGGTAACTATCTCGTTCTAAAGAACACGATCGGCTTTCTGGCGATGAAACAACTGGGCTTTGACGAAACGGCGATCAGAGGACTATTTAGTGGTCCCACCGGTATAGCGATAGCTTTCGATGATCCCATCGTGCTCGCCAAAATTATAACAAGTCATGAAAATCTTAAAGTTAAAGGAAGTTTGATCGAAGGTGATTTCTTCACGACTGAACAAGTGATCGCCTTCTCGAAAATACCTTCAAAAGATGTTCTGTATAGCCAGGTTGTTGGTTCACTCAATATTCTGAGTAATTTCGTGGGCCTTCTGGAAGGTATGATCAGAAATGTAATGTATACATTAGAAGCGATGAAAAATAAGGAGGCAAAATGACGGCAAAAGCCAAGAAAAGTGTTGATACCTTAGTTGATGAAATCGGTAATTTGACAGTAGTTGAACTATCCGAACTCGTAAAAGCACTTCAGGACAAATTTGGTGTTTCAGCCGCCGCGCCTATTCAGGTTGTTGCCCAAGGTGGCGGTGACGCTGGAGTAGGCAAGACTGAGGAAAAAGATGAATTTACCATAACGATGACCTCATGCGGTGACAAAAAAATCCAGGTTCTGAAAGTACTAAGAGAGCTAACTGGTCTAGGGCTAAAAGAAGCCAAAGACATGATCGATAATCTGCCCAAGGACATAAAAGAAAGTGTCCCGAAAGAAGAAGCGCAGAATTTGAAAAGCAAGCTCGAAGAGGTCGGAGCAACGATTGATCTTAAATAGACACAAGTGTGTGTGTCATAAAAAGTATCAACTGGTCAATAACTTGGTAACGGGCAAATACACTGCTGTAGGCTGCAAAACAAAACGCCTATGAATATAGGATATATTGCAGTTAACAGGAAAAATTATCATAATAACCCAAATAACAGGGGAAAAAATATAAGATCATGAGAAACATAATTAATTTCTCAAAGACTAAATCGACTTTCAAGATGCCGCATTTACTCGAAGTGCAGCTCGAGTCATACCATCAGTTCATAAACAAAACCATCAAAAAGGTTTTTAGTGAGCTGTTTCCCGTCTCCGACATTCATAACCGGTATCAGCTCGTCTACAATACGCACCGATTTGGTTTGGCAAAATATTCGGTAAATGAGGCGATAGAAAAAGGCGCGACCTACGGTGTTCCTCTCAAGGTGAGTTTTCGCTTGGTTAGCCGGGACAAAGATGGTGAACTCCATGATATAACCGAGCAGGAAATATATCTTTGTGACCTGCCGCTCATGACTAATCGGGGAACATTCATAATAAATGGAGTAGAAAGAGTTGTCGTTAACCAGATCCACCGGTCGCCTGGGGTTTATTTCAGTGAAGGGGAAAATAGTTTTACTGCCATGGTAATACCTTACCGCGGTCAGTGGGTCGAGTTCATGATCGATCGGTTAAACACATTTTATGCGATCCTCGACCGACGCAGAAAATTGGTTGGCACAATGTTCATCCGCAGTCTTGGTTATGAAAAGAATGAGGATATCATTCAACTTTTCTACCCCACTAAAAAAGTCGATATTAAACAAGCACTCAACTATTTCTGTGGTGAACGGGTAATGGAAGAAGACAATATCCTCGTTCCGGCAGGTGAGCTTTTCGATGAACCTACGCTCGATCTATTAAAGCACAAAGGTATCAAACGTGTTACTATAATTGACTCCCACGAACCCGGGGTCACGATACTCACAAATACTTTCAAAAAAGATCGTACCTCTTCAAAAGAGGAGGCAGCGAAAAAGATTTATACCCTGCTTCGTTCCATGGCTCCACCAACCCTTGATATTGCAGTTGCTTATATAAAAAATATCCTCTTTGACCCCGATCATTTTAACCTGGCAGAAGTCGGGAGATTCAAACTGAACATGAGATTGGGTATCAATGAAAGGTCAACAAAAACCTATCTGACGACCGAGGATCTCTTTGAAGTCTTCCGTGCGCTCTTTCGTTTTGCCAACAAAGAATTCGCGCCTGATGATATTGATCATCTCGGGAATCGCCGCGTACGTCGAGTAGGTGAACTTCTCGGTGCTCAATTCCGACTAGCGATCACGCAGCTCATTCAAAACATTAAAGAAAGAGCTTCATTAATGGATGAATCAGGATTATCACCTCAGGATCTCATTAATCCGCGGTTGGTCTCTAACATTATTAATAAATTTTTCACAACATCACAACTCTCACAATTCATGGAACAAACAAATCCTATTTCAGAGATGACCCACAAACGTCGTATATCATCACTCGGTGCGGGAGGTTTAAAACGTCAGACCGCAGGTTTTGAAGTACGTGATGTCCACTACTCGCACTATTCAAGAATATGTCCGATAGAAACACCTGAAGGACCGAATATCGGTTTGATATCAAGTCTCGCAAGTTATGCAAAGATCGATAAGCATGGTTTCATTTTAGCTCCATACTGGGTCGTGAAGAATATGCGGGTCAAAGATGAAGTGGTCTATTTACGAGCCGACGAGGAAGACAAATACACGATCGCTCAAGCGAATACACCGATCGATAAACACGGAAAGATTTTAAGCGAACGGGTACTCTGTCGAAGAAGAGATGATTTCCCGATGGTTCCACCTGAGGAGGTTGAATTAATGGATGTCTCACCCGAACAGGTATTCAGCCCGACCGCTTCGATTATTCCATTTCTTGAACACAATGATGCAGACCGCGCCCTTATGGGGTCAAATATGCAGCGTCAAGCCGTGCCTCTGCTCGACCCTGATCTGCCCTTGGTAGGAACCGGCATGGAAGAACGCATCGCCAAGAATTCCGGGACTATCCTCCTGGCCGAGGAAGAAGGTACGGTTACTTTTGTCGATGCTCGAAGAATAACTGTTGAAACCACCCAGGGTGTAAAAAAACGCTACCGCTTATCAAAATTCATGCGCTCAAACCAAAATACATGCATACATCAGAAACCACTCGTGAAAATAAGTCAAAAAGTAAAAAAAGGTGATGTCCTGGCAGATGGTTATGCAACAAGAGGGGGTTATCTAGCTCTTGGTAGAAACGTGCTGGTTGCATTCATGCCTTTTTTAGGTTTCAATTTTGAGGACGCGGTAATCGTTTCTGAACGGCTGCTAAAAGAAGATACATTTACTTCGATCCATATACTTGAATTCGATTGCGAAGTGAGGGAAACAAAGCTCGGACCTGAGGAAGTAACCAGAGATATACCAGGCATCAGCGATTTCCTGCTCAAGGACTTAGACGAGTATGGTATGGTACGGGTCGGCGCTCATGTCGGTCCTGACGATATCCTCGTTGGCAAGATCACACCAAAAGGTGAAACTGAATTGACTCCTGAAGAAAGACTCATGCGTGCCGTCTTCGCTGAAAAAGCAATAAATGTCAGGGACACGGCACTGCGGGTAGAACCGGGAGTTGACGGTGTGGTGATCGATCGAAAGATCCTTACCCGACGAACGACCGATCCTTTAGCAAAACTCGTTGAGGAGGAGCGCAAGCAGCGTATCCAAGATGATTTCTCAACTCTGTACGAAGAAACCTTAACGATCCGCAACAGACTATTGAAAACAACACTTTCCGGACATACTGCAGCATCATCAATACGCAATGAAAAGGGCAAAATACTGTTGAGAAAAGGAAGTACTTTTGAGGATGAATTCTTTGATGGATTACGGGCTACGAAACTAACTGCCGATGATAAGTATGTCAGAACTCAAAAGTTAAGTGATGATGCTGTGCAGATAGTTAATGAAGGAGAAGAAAAACTCCAACAGATCGTGGCCGATAAAAAGATTGAAGAGGACAAACTGCTGAGAGGTGATGAATTACCTCACGGTGTACTAAAAATAGTGAAAATATTTATCGCGCAAAAAAGAAGAGTGTCGGTTGGCGACAAGATGGCCGGACGACACGGCAACAAGGGCGTCGTAGCAAAAATAATGCCTCAAGAAAACATGCCCTTCTTACCTGATGGTACACCGGTCGACATCCTCCTTAATCCACTCGGAGTTCCGTCGCGAATGAATGTCGGACAGGTCCTTGAAACCCATCTCGGCTGGGCAGCAGAAAAATTAAAATTCCATGCTGTCACACCGATTTTTGACGGTGCTACGGTTGGTGAAATCAAAGCAAAATTAAAGGAAGCGGAATTGCCTGAAGACGGGCAGATCCAGCTAAAAGATGGAAGGACTGGATTGCCTTTCGATTCAAAGATCACAGTAGGCAATATGTATATGTTAAAATTGATACATATGGTTGACGAAAAAATACATGCCCGTTCAACCGGTCCATATTCTCTGATCACGCAGCAACCGCTCGGCGGAAAAGCCCAATTCGGAGGTCAGCGTTTAGGCGAAATGGAGGTCTGGGCATTAGAAGCATATGGCGCGGCATACACATTACAGGAGATGCTGACCGTTAAATCCGATGATGTTGAAGGTCGAGCAGCAATGTATGAAGCTTTGATACGCGGCAAAAACCCTCCTAAACCGCGTGCTCCGGCATCGTTCAATGTTCTTCTTAAAGAACTCCAGGGACTCTGTTTTAGCGTGACCCTTGAGAAAAAGGAGGTTTCTGATGAGGAGTAAAACCTTTGAAAGCATTGACCTGATGGAATATAAAGGAATCAAAATAAGCCTCGCCTCACCAGAAACAATACTGTCATGGTCTCGAGGTGAAGTGACGCGGGCAGACACGATCAACTATCGGACCCAACGCCCTGAAAAAGATGGATTATTCTGCGAGAGAATCTTTGGTCCGGTTAAGGATTTTGAATGTTCGTGCGGTAAATATAAAAAAGCCAAGTATCGCGGTACCATATGCGACCGCTGTGGCGTGGAAGTCGCCGCTGCATCAGTACGAAGAAATCGCATGGGTCATGTTGATTTAGCGGTACCGGTTGCCCATGTTTTCTACTATAAAATACCGCCGAGTAAGATCGGTTTGCTTTTGGATCTATCGATAAATCAGCTCGAGGCAATATTAAATTATGAAGCTTATATTGTCCTGGAATCAGGCGATTCACCATATCGAAAAGGTGAAGTGCTCGTTGAGGAAGAGTTTCGTGATGCCCAAGAGAAATATGAGGGTTTCAAAGCCGACATGGGAGGCCAGCCGGTCTATGATCTGTTAAAAGAAATAGATCTGGAGAATTTATCTTCGGATCTTAGAATAAGATTAGAGAAAGAAACGCTTAAAGCAAGACGTTTCCAACTGCTCAAGAAATTGAAATTGGTCGAGGCCTTCAGGTTATCAGGTAATCGACCTGAGTGGATGGTTTTAACGAGACTGCCGATCATTCCACCTGACCTGCGACCGCTCGTTGCTCTTGAAGGTGGACGGTATGCTACTTCTGACCTGAACGATCTATATAAGCGTGTCATTACCCGAAACAACCGCGTGAAATCGATCACCTCAGGTATAAAAACACCTGAAGTGATCGTACGCAATGAGAAGAGAATGCTGCAGGATTCAGTCGATGCCCTTCTTGATAATTCCAGACGAGCCAGACCGATTAAGGGTCGGGGAAATCGTCCACTCAAATCCCTTGCCGATGCGCTCAAGGGCAAACAAGGCCGTTTCAGGAGAAATCTACTGGGCAAAAGGGTCGATTACTCAGGTCGCTCGGTCATCGTCGTAGATCCTTCGTTGAAATTATATGAGTGCGGCATTCCAAAGGAAATGGCATTAGAACTTTTCAAACCGATGATCGTAAGAAAATTAGAAGAACGCGGTGTCGTTGACTCTGAAAGAAGTGCTCGACGCCTGGTCAGGGCAAAATCGACCGAAGTGTATGAAATCCTCGACGATATTATCAGAGACCGACCCGTATTACTGAACCGTGCACCGACCCTTCACCGCGTATCGATACAGGCATTCTTGCCAGTTCTAAGAGAAGGAAGGGCTATTACAATACACCCGATGGTCTGTCATCCATTCAATGCAGATTTCGATGGCGATACAATGAGTTTACACGTACCCCTGGCTCCCGAAGCAATCCTTGAATCCTACATGCTCTTACTTTCCATTCACAATATACGTTCTCCTGCACACGGTCGGGCACTAATGGCACCAACTCAGGATGTGGTTATCGGACTTTACTATTTGACCAAAGAAAGAATGGACAAGGACCAAAAGCTTCGGCTATTCTCCTCAGTCGATGAAATAGAAATGGCGCTCGTTAACCGCACGGTTACGCTCCATGAACCTGTGAAGTATGAATGTAAAAATAAGATCGTGGAAACTACTGTCGGGCGAGTCATTTTCAACAGTCTTCTTCCTGAGGAAATGCAGTTCAAAAATCAATCGGTCAATAAGAGGATACTTGAAGGAATCGTCGATGAATGCCTTGAAAAATTCGGCACCGAAAAGGCGATAGAACTACTCGACAGCATGAAAAAAGTCGGTTTTGAGTATGCTACAAGATCAGGACTTACTATCGGTATTGACGATATGGTTAGCCCGCGCATCAAAGAGAAAATCTGGCAAAAAGGTACCAAAGAGGTTATGGAAATAAACCGGGCTCATAATAATGGTCTCATCTCGGAAACTGAGCGGTATAATAAAATAATCGATACGTGGACTCGCGTTGCGATGGACATTGAAGAAAATCTTTTGGAAGGACTTGAATCAGACATGAATGGATTCAATCCGTTATTTATGATGGTCAATTCTGGTGCACGTGGTTCTCGCAACCAAGCCTGTCAGATCTGTGGTTTACGAGGTTTAATGTCGAAACCGCAGCGTAAGGTGACATCGGTTCAGATCATTGAAACACCTATTAAATCATCGTGTAAAGAAGGTCTGTCAGTACTTGAATACTTCATCTCAACGCACGGTGCACGAAAGGGATTGGCCGATACGGCTCTGAAAACAGCGGACGCTGGATATCTGACGCGTCGGCTCGTTGATGTCGCCCAGAACGTTATCATCACTATGAAAGATTGCGGCACAATCATGGGTCAGGAAATAAGCGCCCTAAAAGAAGGTGAAAAAATAGTGGAAGCATTGAGTGAGAGGATTGCTGGTCGTGTCGCTCTGGTCGATGTAATCGACCCGGTCACAGATGATATGATCGTCAAGGGTGGTGATGAGATCCAAAATGACCAGGCGCTTAAAATAGAAAAAAGCGGCATTGAAAAAGTAAAAGTTCGATCCATTCTCACCTGCGAAGCGCAGGTTGGGTTATGCGCAAAGTGCTACGGCAGAAATCTTGCAACCGGTAAAATGGTTGAAATAGGTGAAGCTGTTGGTGTTATAGCTGCTCAATCTATTGGCGAACCGGGTACCCAGTTAACATTAAGAACTTTCCACGGCGGTGGTGTTGCATTGAGGATAGCTGAAAGCACTTCAAGAAATGCTGATTTCTCCGGAGCTGTAAGCTTTGAGAATCTAACCGGTGTTGAAAAACCAGATGGGAACATAGTAAGTCTGAACGACAAAGGTCGTATGATATTGAAACGCAAGGACGGTAGAAAAATCAGCTATAATATACCGATAGGTGCAGTTATCTACCCTAAAAAGGACACCAGCGTAGAACAGGATGACATGCTCTTTGAATGGGATCCCTATTCAATACCCATTGTCGCGCCAAATGCGGGAACGATCCGATACGTCGACATAATCCCTGGTATTACACTCCAGGAAAACTGGGTGGATGAAAGATCAGGAGGTAAGCAACTCGTCATTGTCGAAGATCGAGTGCGCCACCACCACCCGAAGATCAGTGTTCTTGGCGCTACCAAAAAAGTACTCAAAACATTCTCTATCCCGGCAGGAACATATCTACTAGTAAAAGACGGTGATAAGATCACCCCCGGTACACTCATTGCAAGAATACCTAAGGAGATCGGTAAGAGCAAAGATATTACTGGCGGGTTACCCAGGGTCGAGGAGCTATTCGAATCAAAGATAGTTAAAAATCCTTCGACAGTAACGGAGATCGATGGTATCTGCGACGTCGAAGAGGAAAAAGGGACATGGAAAGTAACGGTTACACCAGAAGTCGGTGATGCCAGAACATACAAAATACCAACGACAAGATATCTTAAAGTGCATTCCGGTGAATTTGTACGTGCTGGCGACCCGCTTTGCGAAGGCGCTATAGATCCCCATGATATCTTGAGGATCAAAGGCCCCATGGAAACCCAGCGTTTTCTCGTAAATGAAATACTTGAAGTATACAGGATCCAGGATGTGAAGATCGACGATAAACACATCGAAGTCATCGTCCGGCAAATGCTGCAGCGAGTTAAAATAGAAGAGCCGGGTAATACGCCATTCGTAGGTGGTGAGATAATCGATAAGCGACGTGTGATCGAAGTGAATCAACAGGCTCTTGCTGAAGGAAGAAAACCGGCAACCTATCGACCTATTCTTCTGGGCATAACCAGAGCAGCGCTTTCTACAGAATCCTTCTTCTCAGCTTCAAGTTTTCAGGAAACGACCAAGGTGCTTGCCGATGCAGCAGTTGAAGGCAAACTCGACCGGCTCGAAGGTCTCAAGGAAAACGTCATTGTCGGAAGGATCATCCCGGCTGGTACAGGTCTCGGTGAATTCCAAAGAATAACTCTTGAAACACAAGAATCCGAAGAAAAGAAAGACGCGTAAATACAGACAGGAATTATTTCAACAAAAGAGCCCCGAAATTATCGGGGCTCTTTTGTTCACGGTCTTCTAATATCTCTAATATAGAAAAGACTGGCCAATATTCATTCTAAAAGAAACTCATGATAAGTCCGCTGAGGATCGGCACAGCGAAATTATCATCCAGGGGTAAGGGCAGTGCCTCAAAAACAGAAGCGGCAATAGCTCCGACGATCAAAGGCATGAAGGGCAGAGTCTGGGGTAGATAGTATATAGCTACAGCAGCTGCCGCAGCGGCCAGTAAAAACCCAATACTGCCCATTATCGTCTTGCCGGTAAATAAACCAGGGCTTTTAATATTCTGACCAAGTATCGCGGCAAAGGTATCCCCAACAATGATGTAAGCACATGCGGCGACGACGATCGGCTTGGCATAAAGCAACGATGTAACGAGGCAGCCAAGAAGTAAATAGGTAGCTCCGCTCAACCTGGTAAATTCATGTCGTCGCAGAAAAGACCCAAAGAATAGAATGAACCCTTCCTTAACACCGTCGACATGGAGTCTTAGAAAATCAACGATAACCACCGCAAGACAGACTGCCAAAAGGATCAGGCGAGCGGATCGCTGAGGCAACATATAATATAGCACGGGGATAAATATCGCCCAAAGATTCAGGAGTTTGCGAAAAACTTCAGCTTTTATTAAAATACAAACCCGCCTGAAAATTTGTTCGAGTCGTGAAGTTCAGAATGAGTGACAAATGCATAATCAAGACTGAACCACTTATACCGCAAACCTAAGCCGAGCGTGTGATTACCATGATATATTCCAGCTCGACCAAAAATTAGATTTTTATATGCCCATTCTATACCGAGATTTAGATCAAAGCCCTCCAGGTCGATGGGCTTCACGATATCACAACCGAACGTGACAATCGAGTGTATTCTGTCCAGAATGACCACCGGAGCCACACCAAAAGATATTTTCGGAACGATTGTTTCTTTTGTCCCGTTGCTCCAGATGATCGGTGACAGCACAAAATCCCTTACTGCAAGACCGGCATTGAAATGTTCAAGGTTGAGCGTAAGACCAAGGTCAACACCGCCGCCATAACCCGTTATCACAGCGAGGTCACGATAGAACACCTTGATATTGGCTCCGTAAGATAGCCATTCACTGCCTTTTGCGGCATTGATATAGACAACAAGATCCTTGGTGCCGACGGTGTCATAGGGTATGGGAGGATTTGAGCCGCTCGGTGGAGCCGAATCCTGCAACTGCGTGAGTTTGATATCGCCAACACTTAGATATTGAAGAGCAAAACCAAAAGAAATATCACCCTTGGGAATGATCACCGAACCAAATTCGTTTTTTACCGCCCCGGCAAAATTTTCAGCATGCATTACTAAAGCACTCCTGCTCGTATAAAAAGAACCCGCTGGATTGAAATATATCACTGACGGATCGGTATATTGAGCAACGCCGATACCACCCATGGCACAAGCTCTCCCACCAACGCCCAATTCCTGAAACTCCCCCGCATACTTGGTTGCACCGAGTAATAACGGAAGTACAATAAGGCTTAAAACACGATACACTTTACACCTGCCTTCATTTCTTTAGTTAGTCTTTTTGCAAGACCGTGAAGCGATCTTAGCTGTATATAAAATTCATAATCACCTGCAGGAACTAATTCATTGTTATCATCAAGGCCATCCCAAACAACGAGGAACTCTCCAGGCGGCCTTATAAGACCATTTATCAGATCCCGTACTTTCTCTCCCAACTGATTATACACCGAAATATAAAGTTTTGAGTCCTGAGTTGCATATATTGCCAGGGTAGTCCCTGGTTGTTCATGAGTAAATTCGCTTGGGAATGTGCCCACCACAAAGCCGTCAGACGCTACCCAGAGGTATTGACCACCCTCTTTCTCGGAGAGAAAAACCTGTCCATATTTACGCCAGATTGAAATACCCCTCGGCGCGATGAACTCACCCTTATCAGTGCCGGTTCTCCCGACTGAAATAATATAGCGAAGTTCATGATCGAACTTATGGATTTGATCATTGATCTCATCAGTCACATAGATACTGCCAAAATAATCAACCGCGATATAAAGGAATCTTGAATCTGCCAGACCGATCTCAAAATTATTGACTGAACCAAGATATCTGCCGTGCATTGAAAACTTGGAAACCCTCAGACCAGATTTGTCGGTAACCACAATGAAATTGTCTTTATGGTGGTTGTGTGGTCCATCTCTATCGATCGCTTCGATCCCCATCGGCTGGAATATTTCCCCTTCAGATCTCCCGACACGTCCAAATACCAGAATGAGAGAATCATCAGATGAGTATATATATACCTTGGAATTATCATAGTCAGTTATGTAGAGGTTATTCTTGGAATCCAGACAGACATCATAAGGTCTTCCGGGTAGTGGGATCTCGCCAACAAAAATGATCTTGCCACCTGAATACTGCAGCTTAACGACGCGTTTGTGGCCAAAATCGGCCAATACGATCAAGCCATCCTCATTCACTGCGATGCCTTTTGGCTCTGAGAAGATCTTATTATTGCCGTATGTCTTTACCGCCGAAAGACCGATATTATAGACGATCTCACCACGACCCGAATTAACGGCGAATGCCGATAACTCATCATCATCCTTTTTAGTCTTTGGATCATCAAGCTCTTTCAGCTTGACCACAGCTATACCCTGCGGGTCATCGTAGTCATAACCCGGGCCTAAGAAGAGCTGCAGATAATACTTCGATGCTCGATAAAAACCGAAAGAATGCTTCTTAGGGGGCACGGCTAAGGTCTGTGGATCATAATTCAACAACAATAATAACAGCAGAAACATCTTCGTAATTATAAGTATTTTCCTGTTATTGTCAAGAGCATGCAGCATCACTTATCCACACATATGCTCTTATATATTGACTTTTACATGATAATCGATATAATACATAGTTGACAGCATACCTGTATGGGAGGGCAAAAGATTTCGAATGATTTACATAATTAACTGTTAGCAGTACATGAATGTCATAAATATAGGAGGTCTTAATGGACATACAGGTTCCATATGGCAAGGATGAAAAGCTGGCCGTGAGCCTGAATGATACGAATGTCTTGGATGTGGTGTATCCTAATAAGGTTACTGAGCAAAATGAAACTGAAATTTTACTCAAGGCAGTGGAAAATCCAGTTAAATCGAAGTCTTTTTCTGATTTTCTAGCCGATTCCAAAGATGTACTGTTTATTGTTAATGACGGCACCCGGCCCACGCCTACCGCAAAGGTTCTCGACATCATCTACGATCAAATAAAAACAAAAAATATCAAGTTTATCATTGCAACAGGAGTCCATCGTCCGCCTAGCCAGGAAGAATACGATTTTATTTTTGGTAAATTTTATAATGTCTTTAAAGATCAAATTTTTGTACACGATAGTAAAAAAGATGAGGACATGGTCCACATCGGTACATCAAAAAATGGCACTGAGATGTACGTCAACCGAATGGGCACTGAAGCACATAAGATCGTCATTATTGGCTCAGTTGAACCTCATTATTTTGGTGGCTATACTGGCGGAAGAAAGTCCTTTCTTCCGGGTATCGCATCGCGTAAAACTATCGCGCAAAATCACAAACATGCATTGAAAATGGAAGCTCAAGCACTGGCGCTTGAGGGTAATCCAGTACATGAGGATATGATCGATGCCTTAAAGACGATCGCGGACAAGGAGATCTTCTCGATCCAGACTGTTTTAGACGGTGAAAGAAGACTATACGGTGTATCGAGCGGTCATATCCATGAATCTTTTTATGCAGCGATCGATAAAGCAAAAGAGGTCTTTTGTGTGAAAATCCCTGAAAAAGCAGATATCGTTGTCAGTGTTGCGCCTTATCCAATGGATATCGACTTATATCAGTCACAAAAGGCGCTCGATAATGGCAAACTGGCTTTAAAAAAGGATGGGATTTTGATCATGGTTTCAAAATGCCGAACCGGGATAGGCGAGCCGACCTTTTTCGAACTCTTATCCTCGAGCGAAACACCGGGTAAGGCATTAGAGATAATTGATAGCGGGTACAAACTTGGCTATCACAAAGCAGCTAAAATGGCTGAAATCGGCACCTGGGCTCAAATCTGGGGTGTGAGCGACCTTGATGACAAGGACATGAACGCTATCTTCATAAGGCCGTTTCATAACCTCCAAAAAGCTTTGAACAAAGCGATTGAAATAAAAGGTAAAGACGCCAAGGTGCTGTTCTTAATGGACGGAAGCATTACCGTCCCATTCGTTGAAAGGAGATAAGATGAAAGTCGATCTGGATAAATTGACTAAAATAGTTGGTCCAGAGAATATAATAAGTGATGTTGCAGATTTATATATTTATGGTACAGATGCATCAGTACATGAATCCCTTGCTTCAGCAGTGATCGCGCCCAAGACCATTGAACAAATACAGGCGATCGTACGCTATGCAAATGCTGAGCTTATCCCGATCATAGCAAGAGGTGCGGGGTCTGGCATGTCGGGTCAAGCCGTCCCTATTGATGGCGGCATAATACTCGATCTAAAAGCCATGAACCGTATCCTTGAAATCAGACCAGCTGATATGCTCTGTCGGGTTGAATCTGGTGTTGTTGACGACGATTTGAATAGGGCTTTGCAACCCTATGGTCTTTTCTATCCACCAGCACCTGCGTCGAGCAGAGTAGCAACGATCGGAGGTGAAATTGCCAACAATGCCTCTGGTATCCGTTCGGTAAAATATGGTGCAACACGAGATTCCGTACTGGGCATGAAAGTCGTACTCGCTAATGGTGATCTTGTTACCCTTGGATCTAATACTCGCGTCGAAGCTTCTGGCTACCAGCTTGACCGTCTCATGGTTGGGTCTGAAGGAACCCTCGGGATCATCGTAGAAGCCACCATGCTGTTGCGACCGATACCAAAACTCCGCTGTCTTGGTAGAGTGAGTTTCAATAAATTACACGAAGCAGGTGAAACCATTACCGAGATTATTTCAAGCGGCAGGCAGCCGTCGATGATCGAACTCATGGATAATATTGCGATAACCGCGGTCAATACGACCCTCGATATGGGGCTACCAGATGTTGAGGCGATAATCATGTTTGAGGCTGATGGTGAGGTAAAAGAAGCGGTTGACTATGAAATAGAACAGATGAAGAAGATCTGCGAAAAACACAATGGATTCGATATTCAAGCAAGTTATGATGCCAAAACAAGAACAAAGTTATTTGCCGGCAGAAAAAAGTTATTTGCCGCTTTGTCCCGGTATAAAGAGGGATTGGCCTGCACTTCGCTCGCTGATGACATGGCCGTACCCTATTCAAAGATGGCTAACCTTGCAGAAAAGATCCACGAGATTGCCGACCGCAATAATGTGGTGATGACCGCTTATGGACACTGCGGGTCAGGTTGTATGCATACCAAGATTTTGATGGATCCAACCAAGAAAAAATCGTGGGAGGATGCAAAGCATGCGGTCGCTGAAGTATATGATTATGTTCGTTCAGTCGGCGGCACGACTTCAGCAGAACATGGGATAGGTCTTTCCAAAGCACCTTCTTGGAAAAAGGAAAAAAATGATTCGATCGAGATGGTGAAAGCGATTAAAAAAGCACTCGATCCAAACAACATACTAAATCCCCATAAGGTACAGGATGCACCAAACGATTGGGTAACAGCGACAAAACTACGCTACACAGCCCGCTAAGGAGAGAAAAATGGTCACGAATTTTGCCAGATTGAAAAAGTGGGAAAATGAACTGGATATTTGTATTCGCTGTGGTTACTGCTATGAGAACTGCCATCTCGTTAAACTCTCCGGCTGGGAATCAAATTCACCAAGAGGTAAGCTCTCTTTGCTCTACGGAATGCTCAGCGGCAGTGTCAAACCCTCAAAATACATCACGGAAAAGTTATACGAGTGCTTTTACTGCAAGAACTGCAGTAAAAATTGCTCGGCCAAGGTATCGGTCACTGATATATTTAGTGATGCCCGTGCTGACCTTGCTGAAATGGGGTTCTCTGGTGAAGGTGTTACAGCCGAGGTCGATAAGGACTTCTGCAGCACTTGCGGTATATGCGTTTCAGTATGCAAAGCCGAGGCGATCAAGATCGACAGAGAGAAAAAAGAGATCATCCTCGATAAAATAAAATGTCAGGGCTGCGGCTCATGCATCTCAGCATGTCCTTCTGGTATAATCAAACAAAAACACGGTTATGATATAACCTCGGACGAGCTCTCAGCCAAAATAAAGAACATAGTAAAGGATGATAAGAAAAAGGTAGTAGTATTCTGCTGCAACTGGCAATTACACCCGGGCCTGCGCTTGTCCCAACTCGCTGTATCGGTGAAAAATGGACTACCCTATGGAATAATCATCAATGTCTGTGCAGGACGACTCTGCCCTGAACAGATACTTGAAGCATTTGACCATGGCGCCTGGGGTGTGATGATCGCGAGCTGTCCTTTTGAGGAATGTGAACATGACGGTAATTACAAGGCAAAAGCTCGAGTCCATATGATGAAGCAGCTGCTCCAGCAACTCAGCATAAATCCGAAACGTCTTACGATCGACTATTTCTCTTCGACAGAAGGAGCAAAGTTCAAAAAAGCAGCTGATAGTTTTAGCGATGAGATCATGGCATTAGGAGCAATGAAATAGGAAAAACATGAACATAAAATACTTGAAAGAATGGGAAAATGAGTTGAATGTTTGTATCAGATGCGCATATTGTTTCGAGGGATGTCCCATGTATAAACATCTCAGCTGGGAAGCTGATACACCGCGCGGGAAAACCATCCTTGCTTATGGATTGCTAAGTGGAGAACTTGAACCATCTCAGTATATCGCTGATAAAATTTTTCAATGCACTTACTGTAAAGACTGTACAGAGAGATGTGCGGCAAATGTATCTGTGTCTGATATTCTGACTGCTGTGAGATCCGATCTTATTGATGCCGGCTATAAATACGATACGCACCTGAATTTATTGGACAAAATTAAACGCACGGGAAACATCTTTGGTGAAAAACTCAGCCCCCCTCCAATTGAGGAAGGTGAGACTCCTGTACTCCTCGGGTGCAGATTTCTTGAGAGATCAGAAGATGCAAAGAAATACCTTGAAATGCTAAAGAAGCTGGGGATAAAACCAAAAGTTTTTGATGAAACTTGTTGTGGCATGCCGTTTGCAGTATTGGGCTACAAGGACGACTTTAAAAACCAGCAGGATGAATTCCGGAAACGGCTCCCATCTAAAGAGATCATATGCCTGTGCACAACGTGTGTATTTTTCATTAGGAAAGCTTATCCAGACCTCAAAGCTATATATGTAATTGACGAAGTTGTAAAGAGATTACCTGAGTCCAACCACAAGAAACTTGGGATGAAAGTCACCTATCATGACCCCTGTAATGTTTCAAGAGGCATGAATATGGTTGAGGAGCCGAGAACGATATTGGATGAGATTGGGGTTGAACTTGTGGAAATGCCAACCCATGGCAAACAGGCAGAATGTTGCGGCGGCGGCGGCGGCGTACTCGTTACCGACAAACAGCTTTCTGAAAAACTCGCCAAGAGACGCGTTGATCAAGCACGCGAAATTGGAGTAAATACACTTGTGACCCTCTGCCCTACTTGCGAACTGAATCTAAAAAATGTCGCCAACAGGGATAACGGTAATTTGGAAGTCAAGAATGTTCTGGACCTAGTTTGGCAAGCACTTCAATAATTCGATTTCTCGATAAGTATTTAGACGGTTAGACAGGTTTCGTTACTTAAAAAGGTCTTTGTATTCTTCATACCCTTCTTTTTCCAGATCCTCTTTCGGGATGAAACGCAAAGCGGCAGAGTTTATGCAGTAGCGAACTCCGCTCGGTCCTGGGCCATCATCAAAAACATGCCCGAGGTGTGAATCAGCTTTTTTACTCTTTACCTCAACCTGCACCGTACCATAATTTGAGTCAGCGTTCTCTACAATATTATCCGGGTTCAAAGGTTTTGTGAAACTTGGCCAGCCAGTCCCTGAATCGAATTTATCTTTAGAACTAAAAAGGACTTCACCAGACACAATATCTACATATATACCTTCCCTTTTATTATCCCAGTATTGATTAGCAAACGGCGGTTCAGTCCCACACTGCTGCGTGACCTTATATTGCAGAGGGGTAAGTTTGTTTTTCAGTTCGTCCTTTGATACTTTACTCTGACGGGAAAGAAATTTCTTTGCCTTATCAGTCTGCCATATACTCTTTTGGAACTGCACCCGACCAGACCCACCTTTATACGAGTTATACTGGATCGGACACGTTTTATAATAGTCTTGATGATAATCTTCGGCTTTGTAGAATGCTGTAACTTGCCGCATTTCAGTAGCGACGGGTTCTTTAAAAATACCCGCTTCATTTAACGCTTTTTTGGATTCTTCAGCGAGTTTTTTTTGCTTTCTATCATGGTAAAATATCGCGGTTTGGTATTGAGAACCCCGGTCGACGAACTGCCCACCTGGATCAGTCGGGTCAATCGTCTGCCAAAAGACATTCAACAATTCGTCATAGCTTATCTTTTCGGGATCATAACTAACCTGAACAGCCTCAAGGTGACCGGTAGTGCCTTTGCACACCTCTTCATAGGAAGGGTTATCCTTATGCCCGCCAGTGTAGCCGGAAATTACTTCACTGACGCCTTCTAATCGTTCAAAAGGCTGTTCCATACACCAAAAACAACCACCGGCAAAGGTTGCCACAGCAAGCTTAGACCCGGTCGGTGTTCTGTCTGTTTGGGCAATCGGCTCACTCTTATCGTTATTCATACACGCCCCAACCATAAATGACATTATAATTAGATAAAATGGAATGACTTTCAATTATGAACCTCCTCATTGATTTCATGTATCTGTTATTATGACAATATCAACCATCAGTTGGTTCATAAAGAAAAAACACTGTATTTGATCACGGTATTCAATATTGAAATACAGCGCGGGCTTTTATAACGATACTTTTGCTACTTTGAATGACCCTGGTCTGAGAAATTCAATTTCCTTCATATTGAATCGCAATAGAGTATACTTTGGATCGTCGTATCCCTTCCAGAAATATTTGAAATACGGCATTTGATCGGCTAGCTCCTTTTTTAGTTCTTCATCCTCGACGATATCGACAGTGCATGATCCTCTTACATAACCCTGTTTTTGCTCACCTTGTTCTATATATAAACAGAACTCGGCCCTATTGTTACGCTTCAACTGCTTGATCTTTGCATTACCGGCACTTGTCCCGACCCAGAGTTTTTCATTAAAATGAAGCATGGTAACCGGCCTAACCCTCGGCTGATCATCATCTGATGTCGCTAAAAAAACTGTCTGCATATTTTTAAAATACGACCAGATCTCTTTCTTGATATCATCACCCACGTTTCACCTCCTTTTCTCTATCGAGTGATAAAAGAAAATCTTCCCATTCCTTTACGATGCTATCATCTGCTTCGGCATCCTTATATCTCTTAATAATGATCTTAGCTCCACGCTTTGCCTTATCGATCTTACCAAGACCCCGATAGGCATAGCATCCGAACTCCCCAGCCCGAACCTGGAGGACAATACTCTTGTTTCTAATCCCTGCCTTATGGGCATTGGTACATTGCTCCTCAAGGTATGCCCATTGTCCGTGCTTCTTTGCCCAGTACATTATCCAATACCATACAGTCTCCAGTTTTTTCAGATCATCCAATTCTCCAAGAGCAATAGTCAACGCCTTGCACATGACACCATCCATTTTTTTTATAGCTCCCAGATAGCCTAGAGTATTACCATAAGAGAGGAAATAATCATACAGGCTGGCTTTATTGAATTGTCCAAGTGCTGCCTTAACAAGCTTCGATTCGAATATGGCGCGTGCTTCATCATAGCGTTCCATGTCCATCAAACAGTAGGCTTTTCTTATCTCGATCATGCCCATGAATTCACCGGTCATGATCCTTTCTTCATTATAATCATCAAAGGGTGCGTGTATATTATCATAGGCCTCGAGAGCTTCCTCGTATCTCCCCTGATGCGCAAGTCCTGCTGCTTCATTGAACCTCTCGACAAATGTCCTGCTGACCGATGATCCGTTCTGCTCGTCCAATCAATGCTCCTTTTCTAAATCAATCATCTCCATAAAATCTCCACAGCCATGCGGAATGCTCTCTGAGTTCTGCATACGGTTGCCACATAAAATAAGTTATAATAACTTTTTTCATTCGTTCTCAAAATATTCGAATGCATCGATTATATCAAGGTATACTCCAGAGAACCCGGCATCGAGGATCTTCTTCACATATGAATCTTCATTCCCATAAATGATATCCTGCCATTCTTCATCCCAATATTTGACCATAAAATTGCCCGGCCAATTTGGATTTTCTTGTTCGAGCCAATGCGGCGGGTTAGAATCCCACTCTGATCGCCAATAATACCGATAGTCCTCAGCCTCACCGATACTACAATATGCAAGAACCAAACGAAGGCCGCCGTTTGCTTTTTGTTTAAGTGAAGCGATATCTTGAGCACTGAGCAGCTCATTACCCTGATAAAACAGATCGATTATCAGAACATCATAATCCGCATTTTGTAGAGCATCGAGGAATTCAGTCTTTGATCCATAGAGCTGCGTGTTTATTATATAAAGAAAGTTCTCACCCTCGGTCAGAACGGCTATATCAGCCGCATTAACATTATAAGGGTCAGCCGGGTACTGAGGTATATTGTCGAGCTGTCGGTGGTCTGCGGCAAAAGCAATAAACCCATTTGCCTCGCTGACTTCGTATGAACTGTCAATATAGACTTGACTTGAACAATAATCGATAGCCAGAACGTCGACACCCATGTTTTCGGCAATTTCAAGAAACCCGATCATGTAACTGCGTTCTGCTTCTGGAGTCGGAATATCATCAGCTGTAAATCCATAAAAAAGATCCTCTCTACCAAGACCGTCGAGTGCATTCAAATAATCCTGGACGATGCTGCCGCCTGACTCACCGTTTTGTGTAATGAGTTCCTGCCCATTTTGAGCGATAACCAAAAAACCGGGCTCGATCGCTTTTGCATATGTGCTTATCCCCTGCACAAAACTACGCATGTCCTGGCGAAAGTCTCTGTTTTTATCGGCATTATCTGCGCACTGTATCGCCGAAAAAAATAAAACCAAAAAAATAGTGACAAAAAAATCTTTTATAGAGCGTAACCTCATGGTGTATTGTATCTCGTTAGCGAATAAATGTCAAGTAATCGAAGAATTGTCTTGATCAAATATCGAGTATTTCGCTGAGTTCATCGATCTCGTAGTCTGCAAATTCGCGTGCGAGTTCGATCTTTTCAGGCCAAAGGTGCTTTACGACGTGAGTGGTGAGCACGGTCGTTATACCTACGGCCTTTGCTCCTTCCAGTTCATGAGATCCGCCATCACCCACGAACACACTTTCCCGCGGCGAAACAGCGAGCTTTCCAAGACATAATTCGTAGATCTTTTTATCTGGTTTCACATACCCGACATCACATGAAAAGAGCACACAGTCAAAATATTCTTGAAGCGGAGATTCGTCCCAGCCGTATTTTTCCGTAGCATCGGCATTGCTGATAAGTCCAAGTACTTTACCACGCAACTTCAGCTGTTTAAGCGTATCAATAATTGTATCGGGGATATTATGCAGGGAATATCTGAAACGAGCGATGCGGTTATCAACTGCTTGTTTGATCACCTTATCAGAAACAGCCGGTTTTACCGCTCTGGCCATACGTCTTATGATTTCAAAGGGATCTTTGATCCTACCGCAGAGGCGATCTGGAGAATGGAGGTGCAATTGATCATTCCATACGTCGCGTGAAACACCGAGTATCGTGCTCGTTCCCCGGCCAGGCGCTTCAGCCGACTCAACCGAAACCAAGGTGTGAAAAAGATCAAATAGGACCGCCTTGCACCTTACAATGATCGAACCGGAATTTTTTTCCACTTTTTCGCGATCCACCGGTCAACGAATATAGCTTACTTAGCCTGAATCTCCTTTTTTAACTTACGGCTTTTTAAGTATGCTACGAGTACAATAACACAGCCAGTAACGGCAATGATCAAAGAGACAAAGAAAATACCGATTGCGCCAAATATGACCCCGAATATTTTGAATTGACCTATTGCAAGAACGATATCCGGTTTCTCTACGCCGCCCGCATACCGGGCATTGACAATATACGCTCCAGGACTATCAATATCGAATTCGAGCAGGGAAATACCCGCACGGCCACCCATATTGTAAGTATTATTCATCGCTGGTCTGTCTAGCTCGACCTCGTTTGCCCCGGCTCTCGAGTATAAAGTCACCAGGAGCTCTGCAGGAAGCGCTTCACCAGTCATAAAGACCCTGGTATCAACAACACTGCGATATTCATAAAATATCGTGTACTTGCCAGGTTTATTCAATTCGATTTCATGAGCCCCCGGGACGACAAGCTGGATTTTCGGTGATTGCTCTTTAATTTGTCTAAATAGAAAAACAACGAATAGTATAAAACCAATAATACCTATGACACCAAGAACAGAACCCAGCATATATTTTGTACGGATTGCTGTCTTTGCTTTTGCCTCCATATATACTCCCTTTTATAGTACCTATTTATAATCAACTTATCATTCGCATTATTACTTTTTCTTACTGAACTGCTCTTGCCAATCGATCTTTGCGGTAAGCTGCATGACAATAAACAATGTAATAATGCAAAGTACGGTTATCGCCAAACCAGTGTATCCGGTCAGGAAAAATGTATAGGAAAAGAGCACCAGATAGACGAACTGAGAGATTCCGGTTTCCAAAAAGGCGAATTTAGTCCCGGCAACTATTCGCATATATGAAATTACCAGAAATATCGAAACCGCCGATGAAATCAATAATGAAATATGAATATCGACATGATCAGCAAGATATGCTAAAAGCAGATGAAAACTGAAATATGCTGAAGCCACAAAGAAAAAGTTCATCGGGTGCACTTTAACATCCTTGAGTGCGGTGATGATAAATATCAAAAAGAAGAACAGGAAAAGAGATATCGGTGCAAAGAAGGTGACTTTGCTGACAAAGGGACCGGGATTGACTTTCTGCGGCATCGCAAGATTTATCTGGATACCGGAGATAAGATCATCGTACTGCCAGCTCAATTGCCAGCCTTTATCCAGCTTCACCTTTTCAGTTGGCGATACACTGTTCTGTGAAAAATCCACCTTATCAAAATCAGTTGTCATGGTGAGTCCAAAATTACGTATTTGTGAGACCCCACTTCCGAAAATATACCACCACTCATCCATGCCCTGCGATTCATAAGTAATCGTGACTTTCTTGACCTGATCCGGCTCGATATCGATCGCCTCGACGATCCTGCCTGCGACTGGCTTGAATTCTCTTACTCTATTGCCGTCGATCGACAGAGAAAAATTATCATATATGCCATCCGTGGTCGGAAATGCATATTCGAAATAAAATAGACGTCGTTGACCGGTATGGTTCGAAATAGCATAAGTGCCTTGAAAAGTAATCCCGTACACAGAATACCAGAGTAGACCTTTTTTCCTATGTTCCAGTTTGAAATCAACATCAATGTCACTCCCCTCAAGGGTCACGGGATGATCAGTAGTCTCAACCCTTGTTTCTTCGATCGTCTCTGATCCCCGTACTGTTTTAAACGTTGTCCATTCTTTAGTCTGAAAATAGATATATGGTGCATACTGCATCTGCACAGTACCCCAGAGTTGCCCGACTGCTGCTTTGAGCTTTGTATCCTGTTCATGAGTCCGAGCCGTCGTAACACCGCCCAGGATCATCCACGCGATGCTCGTACATATGAAAATGAAAATAAGCGCTGCGATATTTCTTTTCATGTCGATTTCCTCCTCATTTTATCGATATAAGCAACTCAGATAGAAGCCGCCCATGTATGACACTCATCCGGCATATCATAAGAGATTATCAAGACTCATCCCAACCTGAAAGCACGGCCATTAACCACCAGACTGCATTGCCTTTTTGTTCACAGCTCTCATATGTCGTATGACCAGCCTCATCGCCATGGAAGTGCGGGTGTTCAGCTGGCACCGCAGTTCCATTATGATCATACGTCTCCTGATCCCATTCCTGCGTATTCGGATCATAATACCAAGCATCAAGGTCTGCAAAATCAAAAAGGATCTTATCGTTATCGCTGCAGAACTGTCTGATCTGCTGATTTCTTTGATACCGATTGTAGCCATCTGCACCGGTTGCCTGCGCATTGCCGGTCATGTATATAAAAATGACGTCGGGGAATTCTTGTTCAAGAGCTGAGATGGAATCAAGGTACGCATCGACCTCTTCGGCCGAATAGTAATCCATTTGACAGCACCATGACCACATAGAGACATTTATATCAGGATTATTGGTAAGGACGGCTCTTGTATAGTCCATACCTTCGGATGTCTGCCAGTACAGTTCCGGAGTAATATAGGTCTCACTTTCTTGCCCATCAAATATGCAAAAAGCATTCGCTTCGGTTGGTAAAGTACTGCTGCCGATAGCGATACTGTATGTCTGATCTGCCGCTTCAATCCTGGAAAGCCCGGTCGTCAACTGACTGCCATGCGACGTGTGAGCATAATGCAGCTTCATGTTGACGATCACTGAATCGATCCACTCCAATGGAATATCATCGAGTGCAATATTGTTATGATTTACCGCGTAGGTACCCTCGATAATAGATGCGTTAGAATCCTCCCCGGCGCATGTCATAAACACAATACCAAATATCATCAATAATACCGCTACGTATTTAACGTTATTCATAAATTACCTCCTCATATAAAGGTCACTCATCCTTGTTTAAACCCTCCCCTTCAGCAATCATCTGCCTTATTTCATCGGCCTGAGGGTGCTGCGGATAAACTTCAAGGGCATGCTTAAAATAAGGCGCAGCCTTTTTCTTATCACCAGAATAGTAATAAGTCGCACCGAGATTGACCAAGGCCATGGTAAAATCAGGAGCCAGTTCGATCGCCTTTTCAAAACTCTCGATTTCTTTATCGCGCCACTTTTGATCACCTGTTTGATTGAATTTAAGGCGGTATGCCATACCGAGCAGATTATACGCCCTGGCAGACTTCGGCTCTAATTTAACACCCTGCTGATAGAGTTCGATCGCCTTATCATACTGACCCTGTTCAATGCATTTTACGCCTTCAGTTAGATATTGTCCTGCATTACCTTTCTTACCACATGTCATAATGATTAACGCCACAAAAACAATAAGCAGCTTCTTCATAATACCTCCTTTTGTAATGACCGCCACTGCTTCTCATAATATAATTTTACCCATCAATATCCGCATGTCAATCAAAGACATCATTATTAGTAAAGATCAGGACTTGACGGTACCAAAAAGTGATATTATACCTTATTAAAGGAGGTTATTTTTGATGACATTTCTGCTCTGGCTTATCCTGCTCGTACTGTGCTGGCCCCTTGCATTGCTTGCGATCATCCTCTATCCAATAGTATGGTTGATCCTTTTGCCTTTCCGTATACTGGGGATAGCCGTACATGGCGTCCTTGCATTGATAAAAGCGGTCATAATGCTGCCGGTACGTATACTCAAAGGGCCGGGTTCTCTGAAATCCTGATATCTCTCAGATCTTTTCTAAAATACTCTCCATCATGACTTTGCGACGTTTCCCATACTTACCGCTACCCTGACGCGTTACCAGCCGTTCAATTACCCGACCTGCATATTGCAATTCTATCCACGCATCTTTTGAGCCGATCTCCAACAAAGACAAGAGTGTGTAGTAAAACGGGAAAACCCGCCACCTGCCCTTGCCATCCCGGTATTTCCTGAACGTTTTCAGACTCTTCTTAAGGTATTTCCTGTTCGGCCCAAGACCACCGGCTGCGATGTTCCGCCATAGCGATGCTGTACATATACCGCAACAGAATATGGCGGATTTCTGAAAACGACCAGATCCCATTAATCGCCGGTTCATACCGAGATTTGCACGACGCAATGCATCTTTTACATTTTGCGAAGGACTTTTTAATAATCGAAGCACACGACAAGCTTCTTCACCCATGATATGGCCAATCGCTGCGCCAGACGTTACTTTTTCTCCTGTAAAAACTCGGACACCATATTCGAAATCATAATCCGTAGGTGCAAACATTCTGGCGTAAGAATGTTGCATACCCTGCCGGTCAGCGATCCAATCGCAAACCTTTATTTTCTCTTTAGCCGGTATTGCTCTTCCAAAAAAAAGAAACTCCTCTACCGCATCAATTGTTTTTGCCAGACTATTTTTGTATAATATCTGCATAGTTCTTGCCTTTCATCTTGGTCTCTATTTCTATGCTCTTTAAGATACTCACCATAGCGCCCGCTTCAGCAGTTATCACATCACCTTTTGACAATCTTATTTTTAACAGTGAATATAATGGACAATATATGATCTCGTGTTGCATTGTAGAACCTCCTTTAATCCCCAAATCTGGGGTTAACAATATTGCTGTATAGTGATCCAAAAGTATAAGTCAACCCTATGCTCATATAATAATCATACTGCGTTGCCTGCTGCCTGATCTTCAGCATGATCTCTTCAGGCGTTAGATCCCTTTTCGGGAGTGAAATACGATCATG